>CECA01000537.1_pt1 | contig 169793 bp, 172 predicted proteins | sample 557351 | NCBI WGS metagenome assembly CECA01 (sample SAMEA3182051, study PRJEB8094) | gut metagenome | biome: human; feature: gut; material: Stool; isolation source: human stools | place: Canada | collected 2012-03-07 | reverse complement strand
CAAAAGCACCGCTTAGACCTACGGTCTAAGAACCCCTCGCGCGCTATACTCAGTTGCGATTTCCTGCGTATTCTCGCGGGCATAGCCTTTTGTCGCCGTTGTCGGTCAAAAGGACTGCGTGTACGTTCACCGGCGCGGAGGCTTCCGCGGCCGCTTGCCTCAGCCACGGTAGGCGTTTTTCACTCCTACCGCCGCACCCCCAAGCCTTCCCCCTTGATGGGTCGCGGTGTTGAATGACACGCCTCCGTTAGCCTTCCCCTTGAGGGGTTCGCGGTGTTGAATGACACGCGGTGGCGTGTCAGATCCGTGGACCGACCCGCAGGGAGACAGGTGCCCCCGAAGGGGGCGGATGAGGTGTCGCCGCCGCAGCGGCGTAAAACGCCCTCGTCCCGCCCGCAGCCAGCGCAGGGGCTATTTCGCGCCCCGGCGCGAGCTACTTTTGTCTGCGGTGACAAAAGTAGTCAAAAGCACCGCTTAGACCTACGGTCTAAGAACCCCTCGCGCGCTATACTCAGTTGCGATTTCCTGCGTATTCTCGCGGGCATAGCCTTTTGTCGCCGTTGTCGGTCAAAAGGACTGCGTGTACGTTCACCGGCGCGGAGGCTTCCGCGGCCGCTTGCCTCAGCCACGGTAGGCGTTTTTCACTCCTACCGCCGCACCCCCAAGCCTTCCCCCTTGATGGGTCGCGGTGTTGAATGACACGCCTCCGTTAGCCTTCCCCTTGAGGGGTTCGCGGTGTTGAATGACACGCGGTGGCGTGTCAGATCCGTGGACCGACCCGCAGGGAGACAGGTGCCCCCGAAGGGGGCGGATGAGGTGTCGCCGCCGCAGCGGCGTAAAACGCCCTCGTCCCGCCCGCAGCCAGCGCAGGGGCTATTTCGCGCCCCGGCGCGAGCTACTTTTGTCTGCGGTGACAAAAGTAGTCAAAAGCACCGCTTAGACCTACGGTCTAAGAACCCCTCGCGCGCTATACTCAGTTGCGATTTCCCGCGTATTCTCGCGGGCATAGCCTTTCGTCGTCGTTGTCGGGCAAAAGGACTGTGCCAGCACAGCTTTCCGCTGCTGCCTGCTACTACGGCAAAAATTGTTCGTTCTGCCGTGTCGCAGGCTAAGAAATAATTATATCCTGTGCCCGACGGGCACACCTACCTTTGCCGCCGCAAGGCGCCAAAGGCGCGATTTGATAATCGCCAAAAACGACCAGCGCACCAACCCCTACCCTCACTGCTGTCAGCGGCAGCGGCGTAAGAGGTACAAGCGATCCCCCGAACCGACAACGACCCCCGCCGCGCCAATTCCGCGAAGCCAGCACCGCCAAATCTGCATGACCCATAGCGCGCCAAGGGGTTCTTAGACCGTAGGTCTAAGCGACTTTCTTTCCCACATTTCTTTCTTCGCAGAAAGAAATGTGGCCGCCGGAGGCTTGCGCCCGCAGGCGCAATTCTCCCCGCCAGGGGAAAGCCAACTCGCCGCCGCGGCGGCGAAACCCTCCCCCGCCGCGAAGTATTGACGCAAAATCCCCCGCCGTTACTGCCACGCCGCCGGTACCGGCGGCATAATACGCCGCACATCTTTCTCCATGGTATCCCCCGCCGTGGGCACAAAGCCCAGCCGCGCGAAGAACAGCCGCAGCCCCTTGTCCGGGCAGTCCACCCGCAGGATATCCCTCCCCCGCCGCAGGCAGGCGTCAACAGCCTGCCCCATGGGTGGGATACCCAGGCCCTTCCCTCGCCATTGCGGAGTCAGGCCGTACCAGCTCAGCCGCAGGGCGTCCCCCTCGTCGGACAGGCCGAAGGCTCCGATCAGCGCCTCGCCGTACCACACGCCGGTAGCCTCGCCCCCGGCGGGCATACCCAGCGCCGCCCGCTTCTCCTCCGGCAGCGGGCCGTAACCCTCGCCGGACTCCACCATATTCTTCTCCTTCCACCAGCTCTGCCTGGCAAAGGTGGACAGTCCCCGTTCCGTCAGATGGCTGTTGTCGTCCCGGTATACCACCCGGAACGTCCCGTTCTCCCATTCCAGCAGCGACACGGCGGTGTTGTCCCCGTGGGGCGTCTGCCCCACCTCCGCCAGCGTCTGCCCCTGCAAAACGCCCAGCACGGTCCGCAGCGCCATCCCATGGGAAAATACCGCTGCGGTGCCGCCCTCATGGGCCCGGGCCACGCGCTCCAGCGCCGGGATAAACCGGTCCACCACCTGCTGTGCCGTCTCGGCCCCCGGCACACGCCACAGGTCGGCCCGCCGGTTGAAGTTGTACATCTCCTCCGGGTATTTCACATTCAGCTCGTGCCAGGTGTGGTCCTCCCACTCCCCCATGCAGATCTCCCGGAACGCCGGCTCCAGATGCAGCGGCAGGGCCTTGGGCAGCCAGATGGCCCGTGCGGTGATCTGCGTCCGGTACAGGTCGCTGCTGTACACCGCGTCGATGTCCACCTTCCGGAACCTCTCCCGCAGAGCGTCGATCTGCTGATACCCCCGGTAGTTGGTGATCAGCCCGTTGCAGTGGCCGTGTGCAACGCGGTACAGATTTCCCTCCGCCTCCGCGTGGCGGATCAGATACAGCCGCGTCATACCACCGTCACCCACTGCTTCCACGCGCGGACCGCCTCCTCGACCGCCGCCGCCGGCTCCGCCGCGTACTGCAAAGCACTGTCTGTCGCCAGCGCCCCGTGACCCATATCGTCAAAGGCCGGCAGCGCATTCTCCCCGTCGCAGTCCTCCAGCAGCAAAAACGCCCCCGGACATACTCTCCGCACGTCCCTCACATCCAGACTGTACCCCGTGGACACAGCCAGCGCTGCACCCCGGCGTGCCATCTGCTCCGCCACGGACAGCCACAGCGCCCGGTCGCCGGCCACCAGACTCTGCACCTGTCCGCCGGTCCGTACCGCCGCGATGGGCAGCATCTCCCCGGCCTCCAGGCACCCGCTTCCGCCGTAGGGGCACACCGTCACGGCGTCCGCCCCGTACCCGGCCCAGCACTCCGGCTCCGCGGTGTTCATATCCAGTATCACATACAGTTCCTTGGCATGGGCCGCGCTGACAAGGTTCGCCAGCACGTCCGCCCCCATCATCCCGTGACGCAGATACGCTCCGCCCCGCAGCACCACCGCGGGCAGCTTTCCCGCCGCCGCGTCCAGCAGCGTCGTGCCGTGATACCGCAGCGCCTCCGCCTGGGCCATGGGCGTGTCGCCGAACATATCGATAAAGTTCTTCACAAACTTCCCATTCAGCTTCTCCGCCTCCGGCGCCAGCGTCAGCGCCAACGGTGTTTTTTTCTCGCGGATACGCCGCTGCAATTCCAAATCAAACATCATGTTCTCCTTTTTTACCTTTGCGCTCCCATATACACGCGCTAAGAGCACGCAAAATGACAAATGGCATATAAATAGTGTATAGATAACCTATAAACAACATCTACGCAAGTGTCTGACATCGTCTCATGGTATTATACCAATTCCGCCCCCGCTTGGCAAGAAACACCGCCGTCTTTTTCGCATTTTTTCACCTCTGCCGGGCATACTGTACACAGGCCGATAAAGGATAAAAATGCAACGAAAAAGAGGTGAACACGATGAAAACGTGTACTTTCCTCAAGGGAATGGTCGCCGGCATGGCTGTCGGCGTCCTGCTGGACAACGCCCTTCGTCCCTCGCCCAAGTTCCGCAAGACCCAGGCGGGCAAAACCCTCCACCGCCTGACCTGCGCCCTTGACGACGCCGTGGACGAGGTCTGCTCCAAGCTGCAATAATCGCGGTATCGCATCCGGGCGGTGTATGGTTATGTAAACCATGCACCGCCCTATAATCAGTATATTTCCATTGTAAAAAATCATATATTATGTTGACCTAAATATTTGCTGTCAATTCCACAACTCACCCCGAAAATTCCATCTTGACAAACCTGGTATTTTTGGTATAATAGTCCATGCTGTTTGTCAGTAAATCGAATATGCAGTGGTATCGAAGAGGTCATAACGAGCACGACTGGAAATCGTGTTGTCGTCAAAAGCGGCACGAGGGTTCGAATCCCTCCCACTGCGCCAGTGAAAAGCCCTGTAACCATGCCGGTTACAGGGCTTTTCTTCTGCGCCAGAGCGGGGATTTGACCATAATTTTGACCACAAACACGCCGGTGCTTACTGACCGCGCGTGCGGTCACTCCTCCACCAGCGGCGGCTCAAAGCTCTCAATAGCACTACGAAGCTTGGCGTGACGGATGACAAAATGTATGGCAGGTGATTTTTCCTTGGACACCATGGCCCACCGCCCCTCGTGCATGACGATCTGCAAATTGCGGAAGGTGCTGTCGGCGGTCAGTTCCAGGCGGCAGCGCGGGTGCACTGCCGCGAACTGTTCTGTCTGATCGATGTGTTCCAGATACTCCTGATAGATATACGGTATATCACGTTCATAGAACGATCCTGACAGGGGCAGGGACATCGGGTATCGTTCAAAGGCTTCCTCTGTCAGTCGGGGCAGCGCCAACACCATTTCATTGTCCCGCAGGATGGTTTCGGCCTGCTCCCGGCGGCCTTTGGCGTGGGTAAGGATGCGCTCCTGATCCGGCGCAGGCACATCGTGTCTTTGCAGCACCGCCGTCAAAAACGCGGGGTCCGCGGTATACAGCGGCGGCGCCGATAGGACACACCGCCGTCGGCCGGGGGTGCGGCTGTCTGCCAACAGAAACGCGTTCAGCCGGGAAGCGCCGTCGGCACGGTATATCTCCATCAGCGGCTTGGCGTTCTCCAGCAGAGCGTCGGCCCGACGGCGGTAATAGGCCACCTCTGCGCGGTTGTTGGTCAGGTAATACCGCCCCTCGCTATGGTGGCCGGACACAGCCTCGCCGGTCAGCGCGGCGGTGCCGGATACCCGCAGGAAATGCAGGAACACACCGCCCTGGGGCGCTTTGAAGTAATACGGCTCGATCTGGCCGGTCATATACATGGGAATGAAGCTCTCCAGTCCCAGCATCATCTCCGGCAGATTGCGGTCAATGTTGTGGATGATCTGCAGCCGCAGACCTTTTTTCAGCAGCAGCGCCATGCCGAACATCCACTTCTTGGGGAACTCCGGGTCCTGGGCCATCTCTGTCATGGGCATATCGCTGTACAAAAACACCGGCTCTGTGGAGCGCGACAGCACCGCCGCCTTCATAAAGTCCAGCTCGCTGTCCATCATTTGCCGCAAACCGGAGTAACTGCGGCTGGTGGGCAGCTGGAAGGGCGCCACAGGGACCTTCAGCTCGTCAAAATGGACGGAGCGTATGTACGCATTCAGATCGAACTCATCCAGCTTGGTCAGGAAGCGGGAGACGCTGTCCTCCCGGGGCGCATGGCTGCCCAGCAGCCAATCCTGCACCCGCCGGCAGTAGGCGGCGCGGTCACCGAGATCTTCAGCGGCACAGCCCAGCAGCGCGGCGGCCACCTCCCGCTGGGCGGGGCCGTCCATCTCCCGGGAAACATAGGACGTCACGGCGGCAGCGAACTGCTCCGGCTCCGCCGGCTGACGCTCGCCCCGGCGGAAGCGGAAGATGGCGGACGGGTCGTAGTTGGCGCAGCAAGCGCCGCGGGCAGTAAACCAGCTATTCTCTCCGGGTCGATACCGGCAGGGGTAAGCCGCAGCAGCGGTAAACAAAAACGCCGCCCGAAGGGCGGCATTTTTGTCGATCGCGCACACGCGGAAAAACAAGCGTCATATCGGTGGAAATGCCTTAAGACCCGCGAACCGAGTCATACTTGGAATTGCCCAAAGCGCTGAGGTAGGCGTCGTAGGCCTCCTCTAACGAAGAAAACGCTTCTCCGTTTTTCAGAATCTGCTTATACTGGTTTTGCGAAGTAAGTGATTGGGAAACGGCGACATATTCGCTGCCGTTTTTCGTCCTCTTGCCGGTCGTGGTTTCGGCAACGTAATATTTCCCGTCGCCGGTTTGAATAATTACGGGGATGTTTTTTCCGGCTCCGACATCGTTAGTGTTCAGAGACGTCCAGAAAAGATACCGATTTGATTCTTGCCCGTCTCTTCCGTTGCCAAGATAGGCCCATGTGCAGCCCGGCTGCTGCAAAAGACTGTTATCCAGCTTTTTGATCGCCGCGGTAATGGTCGGAACATATTCCGAATTTGGACATCTGGAGTCAAACTCAAAGTTTGACTTCGTTTGCATTTCGCTCCAAAAATCCGTATCGTATAAAAGCCGGAAGAAATCCGTCTCCTTTGTATTAAACGGGTATTTCTGCCCGGGCGGATCGGCCTTCCCATTCCAGGTAAAAATAATTCCGTGATCCGCACTATAGGAGACGACACAGGTCCCGTTGGGAGAAGCAACACCCTTCCAATTATCCGTATCTCCTTGGCCTTTGTAATGGACGATGCCACCGATATTTACCGGATCGACCGACTGCCAGTCCGCCTGCTTCTGCTTCAGATCGACCGTGACCGTGGCCTCAAAATTTCCGAGCTGCGCCTCTGTGGAGACCTGTGCATACGCGGCGCGTACATTCGCAAGGTCTGTGGCCTCCCTGCTCTTTTCAAGCTGTGACGCAAATACCGGAATCGCGATCGCGATCAGTACGGCAATGAGCGCAATGACGATCAGCATTTCCATCAATGTAAATCCGCTGCGATTTCGTTTTCGTTTCATATGATCCCTGCTTTATCTTTGATAGGACAAACACATGGTGCACCCATCATGAATTGTTATCTTTAGAGTATAACACACCGCTGCCGAAAAATAAAGTAATCAAATGAAGCCAAAAAAGGATTTCTGCGAAAACTCTGCTTTTTTCGATCCCACTTTTCAGCCGCACCGGTATTTCGCCATCGGAGAGCCACGTCTGTGCGGTCATAGTCCCGATCCCATGTGATGAATTGGACGCCGTGTTTACTATGCGTTCCCGCCAGTATCGTGCCATTGAAGTCGGCAAGGATGCGGTAGTCACCCTCCAGCCCGCTGGCTTCGGGCTGCGGAGCAGTTTCCATCGCAGTCATGTACTCCAGCGTTCGGGCGGCGATGTCCTCATCACGAGGCTCGACTCGCTACCGGCATCCCAAAAAGAAAACACCCTCCTGACAGATAGTGTTTCTTTTGTGACTGGGTGCAGATTTTGTTGTCCGCACCCCTACACATCGCAAGGAAGGGGGAGTGTGAGGGGGGAACCTTTGACGGGTTCCCCCACTCGCGTTCAGTCATCCGCCCGCAGGCGACCACTTTTGCATAGCAAAAGTGCAGCTCCAAAAAAGAAGAGACACACGAATGTGTGTCTCTTCTTTTTTGGAGCGGGCGACGAGGCTCGAACTCGCTACCTCGACCTTGGCAAGGTCGCGCTCTACCAGATGAGCTACGCCCGCAGGCGGCACCACTATTGCGGCGCCTATGGTGCCTCAGGCCGGGGTCGAACCGGCGACACGCGGATTTTCAGTCCGCTGCTCTACCAACTGAGCTACCGAGGCATATGGCGACCAAGAAGGGGCTCGAACCCTCGACCTCCAGCGTGACAGGCTGGCGTTCTAACCAACTGAACTACTTGGCCGTGTGGATGGTGGGAACAACTGGACTCGAACCAGTGACCCCCTGCTTGTAAGGCAGGTGCTCTAACCAGCTGAGCTATGCTCCCGTACCTGTCGTTCAAACGACAAGGCATATTATAACGTTCCCATCCGCATCTGTCAACAAAAATTTTTCAATTTTTGTCCTTTTCCTTACATATTTTTCAGCAGGCCCTTCAGGTCCGCCGCCGAGAAGTCGTACACCGCGTCACAGAACTGGCACGTCAGTTGGCAGCCGCCCTGTTCCGCCAGCATCTGCTCCAGCTCGTCACGGCCCAGGGAGATCAGCGCCCGTTCCACCCGTTCCCGGCTGCAATAGCACTTGTAGGATACCGGGCACGTCTCCAATATTTTCAGGTCAAAGTCGCTCATCACATCCCGCAGCAGCTGCTCCGGGTCGTCGTTTTTGTCCAGCAGCGCCGAAACCGGCCCCGCGGCCATGATGCCGCCCTCCACCTTGGTGATGACGTCCTCCCCCGCGCCGGGCATCAGCTGGATAAGATATCCGCCGGCGGCCTTGACGCTCTGGTCCCGGTCCACCAGTACGCCCAGGGCACAGGCGGTGGGGATCTGCTCCGACTCCACGAAATAGCCCGCCACGTCCTCGGCGATCTCGCCGCCCAGCAGGTCGATGGTGCCCACATAGGGCTCCTTCATGTGCAGGTCCTTGATGACCGTCAATGTGCCCTCATGACCCACGGCCGTGCCCACATCCAGCTTGCCGTCCGGCCGCAGAGGCAGGTCCACATGGGGGTTCGTCACGTAGCCCCGCACGTTGCCCTCGTTGTCGCTGACGGCCAGCACCGTGCCCAGCGGACCGCCGCCCTTGAATTGCAGCGTCAGGCTGGCGCCATCGCTTTTCAGGGCGTTGCCCATCATGGACGCTGCTGCCAACGTCCGGCCCAAGGCCGCCGTGGCCACAGGCAGCGTCTTGTGTATCTGCCGGGCGCGCTCTGTCAGGTCGCGGCTGCAAATGGCCGCCGCCTGCACCATGCCATCGGTGGAAATAGCTCTTACGATACGATCTGCCATAGATATAACCCTCTTTCGCCTCACACGCCCCGCCCTTTTGGGCGGGGCGCGGTCATTCCTTCTGATCTGCCCGCATATGGGGCCGCTTTATTTGCGGACGCAGCTGATGTAGACCCGCTGCTCATCCGCGCGGGGCCGGCGCATACGCATATCGCCGTAGACCCGAACATCGCCAAAGCCCGCCGCTGCCAGCCAGGCGGTCAGTTCCTCCACAGAGTAGGCCCGCTGACGGTGCACCTCCGCGCTGCGGCGCCATGCGCCGTCGCCGCGGCGGCGGAACAGGTCCATGTAGTAGGTACAAAGACCACGACAGTACTCCGTCCGCCACACGCAGTAGGTATCCTCCGTCTCATCCAGGAATACCTGACCGTCCAGCGCGGCCAGCTTGGCCGCGGTGTTCACGTCGAACACCAGCATCCCGCCGGGGGCCACAAACAGATGCAGCCGCCGGAATGTCCGCTGTACGTCCTTTGGGTCCGTCAGGTAGTTGAGACTGTCCAGACAGCACACCGCCGCGTCCACCGTGCCGTACAGGTCCAGCTTCGGCATGGACTGGTGCAGGAAGACAGGCGGCACGCCCTGTGTCTCCCCGCCCTTGCTCATGGCCGCCGCCAGCATATCCTCGCTGCCGTCCACGCCGATGACCTCGTAACCCCGCTGCGTCAGCAGCCAGCTCATGGTCCCGGTGCCGCAGGCCAGGTCCAGCACCAGCTTCACCGGAATATGGCTGCGGCGCAGCAGCTTCTCGATGAAGTCCAGCCGCTTTCCATAGCCCACATCCTCGGTCAGCGCGTCATATGAACCGGCCAGCGCCTCGTAGCAGCTCATTTCTTCTCTTTCTCCTTCATCTTCTCCAGCACGCTCTCATACCCGCCGTTGCCGTAGATCAAGCTGCGGTTCACTCGGCTGATGGTAGCGCTGGACGCGCCGGTGCGCTCCAGAATGTCGTTGTAGATCATCCCGTCATTCAGCAGCGTGGCTACCTCATAGCGCTGCTCCATACTCCGCAGCTCAGACACCGTGCACAGATCCTGGAAGAAGTTATAGCACTCCTCCTCCGTCTCCAGCATCAGAATGGCCTTATACAGCCGGTCATTCTTTTCTTTCTTTCCGATCTTGGACTTTGCGGTTCGAACCATGATCGTCTCTCCTTCTTTCTCCCTTTTTGGGTACTGATGCCAGTATAGCATTTTAGTCTGCGAAAGTAAACCACCTTATTAAAAATATTTTTGTCGACTAAAGCTGTAAAGCGTCACAGCAGCTGCCCACCTCCGCCACCTTCAAAAACGCTTTGTATCGATGCATGCTCAAATAACATTTCTGTATGTTCATATAATGAACATCAATTTTACTTATTTATAAGTTAAGCATATAATAAGGTCACCAAAAAGTCCAGGAGATGGTAACGATAGGGAAAAACGAGTTTGCCCCCCGGCGCGAAGGTAGCGCTGTACTCCGAAGCGGAGATCCATGTATAAACCACACATCACCATGCCTTTCTCTCCCCCAAAAAGACAGCGGCGGACGCTTCGCGTCCGCCGCTGTCTTTTTCACGTATTCACGCTTCCGTCTTGCCGTGCAGCTTCTTTTGCAGCCAGTCCTTGCCGTCCACATAGCGGGACACGATGAAGGATACCACATAGTCGCCGGCAGCGTTGACCATGGTGGCGGGAGGATCCACCAGATTGCCGATAGCCAGCGCGATGGGGTACGCGATGGCCAACTGGTCAGGGAAGAAGATGGTGCAAACCACCAGCTCGCCGGTACCGCCTCCGCCAGGGATACCACTCATGGCCACAGAGGAGAACACCGCCACGATGATAGCCAAAATAGCCTTATCCGTGGAGAAGTCCATCCCGAACACGCCGAACAGAAATGCCACCTTGATGATGGCGGACATGGCCGAGCCGTCCATGTGCATGGTAGCGCCCAGGGGCAGCACGATATCGCTGACGTCCTTACTGATACCGGACTCCTCCGCTACCTCCATATTGGTGGGAATGGTAGCCACGCTGGAGCAGGTGCCGAAGGACACCGCCGCCGGGCGGAACAGCTTGGAGAACATCAGCTTGGCGCCGCCCTTGCCGCCGCCGAACCGGGCATAGATGGGGAAGAAGATAAACATATAGGCAAAGCTCATCACATAGTAGATGATAAGCGTACGGCTGTAATCGCCGATGAGCGTCGGGCCGTAGGTGGCCACCAGGCTGGCGAAGAAGCCGAAGAAGCCGATGGGCGCATAGTAGGTGACCAGCTTTACGGTCTTCATAATGCAGTTGGTGATATCCTCCAGGAACTGCGCCGTCTTGGTCTCGGGACCGCCATTCATCTGGACACCGAAGCCGAACAGCACCGCCGCCACGATCAGGGGCAGAATGGCCCGGCGGCTCAGCAGCTCCACGAAGTCGGGCTTCGTAAAGAAGTTCACGATCATGTCGCCAAAGCCCAGCGCTTCGCCGACCTCGCCCTCCACAATGGTGTAATGTCCATCTACCAGCGGGAAGATGCGGCAGACGATATACATCAGTACACCGGCAATGGCGGCGGTGACGAGGAACGTGGCGATGGTCACGCCCATGATCTTACCGGCGCGCTTCACGCTCTTCATATTGGCAATGGCGGAGGCGATGGAGCAGAACACCATAGGCACCACCACGCAGAACATCATATTGATGAACAGCGTGCCCAAAAACTCGATCTTGCTGCCGAAACTGGGCGCAAACGCGCCTACCAGGCAGCCTGCCACGATGCCGGTAAGCATACACAGAATAAACCAGTAGTTCTTCAGAAATTTTTTCATAGTGACCTCCAACTCTCTCAAATGAAGTCTTACAGTCCCTATTATACGGGCATTTTTCGCAAAGTAAATCAGAATTCCTGCGTTGTTATTTGCAAATCCTGCTGTTTTCCTTTGGCGTCCGCCGAAGGCCCATGGCCAAACTGCTTTTTATAGGCCCGAGAAAAGGTAGAGTAATCCTGATACCCCGCCTGTGCCGCCGCCTCCGCCGGGGTGCAGCCCTGGCCCAACAGCTGCCGGGCCAGCAGCAGCCGTTTCTCTGTCAGGTATCCATGCACGGAATACCCCGTCTCCTGCCGGAACCGGCGCATCATGTGGTACTTACTGATGTAAAACCGCGCGGCCAATTCATCAATGGTCAGTGGATCGGCCAGGTGCAGGTTCAGGTATTGCAGCAGTGACACCACCTTGCTGTCGCCGCCGGCGGCGCCCACCCTGTGGCCGCCCCGGACCACCCGGTTCACCTCCACCATCAGCTCCGTAAACTGCGCCTGCGCCAGCAGTGCTGCCCCGTAGCCGCCCTGCCGTACCGTCTCCGCCAATGCCTGGAACAGCGGACGCACGCAGCTGCCGCCCTCGTCCCGGTATACATATTGAAATGTCTCCTGTGCCTGTCGGAAGCACTCGGACGGATCGCAGTCCCCCACCGTCAGTGCGCGCAGATAGTCCGGTGCGATATACAGGATCATCCTCTCATAATAATCCCCCGTTTCCACCACCGGCCGGTGGATGCTCCCGCTGCCCACCAGCACGAAATCTCCCGGGGCCAGCTCATACCGTTCCCCCTCCACCGCATAGCCAGCTCTGCCGGCCAGCAAAATGATGATCTTGTGGAACGTATGGTAGTGGTATTCGATATATTCCCCCCGCCCGTCCGCCAGATGGAACAGTCGGAACGGCTCTTTCAGGTAGCCGCGCACCTCATATTGCAGTGGTTCCATGCGCTCACCTCCGCATTTTTTGTCGTTATTATAGCACTCGCTATGCAAATATTGCAAGTTTCCTTTTCAATTATAACCATTCTGAAAATTTTGTTTCCATTTTGTAATTTTTGTGTAGCTTTTTTGATAGACTTGTGCTATGATACTTCATGTTAGATGTCGGGGGAGCCATTTCCCCGCCGACTGACGGTGTATGCCGGGAGCCTTACCCCGGCAGATCCTATGCGAACGGAAGGTAATATCCCATGCTTGGAAAACAGATCGCAGCGCTGAGCCTTTCCGGCCTGCTGCTTTTCTCTGGCGCTGTCACCGCCGCTAACGCGGACGAGGCCACGCCCATCGACACCACCGGCTACGCCGCCGCGGCCGAGGTCCTGGCGGGCAACGGCGTGGCATCCAGCGCCGCTACCGCTATGCAGACCGGCAGCGGCCTGCGCCTGGCCCAGGCCTCCGGCCTGCTGGACGGCGGCGAGACGCCCACCCTCAATCAACTGGCCGCCCAGGCCCTGCTGCAGGAAACGGCTGCCCTGGAAAAGCAGAACTTTCTGGCAGAGTATGACGGCGTTCTGGTAGACTGCGGCTCCTACCTCTCCCTGCGCGCCGAGCCGGACACCTCTGCCGATCGCCTTCGCATCATCTTCGACGGCAAGGCAGCCCAGCTGCTGGACGTTACTGACGACGGCGAATGGTACAAGGTCACCTATGGTACCGACACCGGATACGTTCTGGCCGAGTACTGCCAGCCCGTGCACTACGCGGACTATGAGGGCACCGCCGCCACCAATACATTGCTGGAAGATGTCATTTCTCAGGCGTACACATATCTGGGCACCCCCTACCGCTACGGCGGCACCAGCTACAGCGGCATCGACTGCTCCGGCTTCACCATGAAGGTCTTTGGTGCTTTCGGCATCAGCCTTCCCCACGGCGCCACCAGCCAGTATTATATGTGCCGCGGCGTCACCACAGAGGAACGTGCCCCCGGCGACCTGGTGTTCTTTGCCACCGGCGGCAGCGGTATCGGCCACGTGGGCATCTATCTGGGCAACGGGCAGTTCATCCACGCCAGCACCTCCAGCGGTGTCATCATCAGTTCCCTGTACGAGAGCTACTACGCCCGCACCTACCTGTATGCCGCACGGCTCATCGAAATGTAAACACGGCAGCTTCTTCATGGCTCCCTTTTTGGATTCGGAAGCGCCAGCCAAAAGGCTGGCGCTTCCGCTTTTTTCTTGTACTCTGCATATTTGCATATTTATTCAATTATGCGACTATCGTATACAGCAATATACACAACTATCTTTCCTTTGCCCCCCAGTTTATCATGTGCTGCTTGTACAAATTTACATTTCGTGCGGATTTTTATACAAATTCATGTTGACATTTATTCACGTCAGGTGTATAGTAGCCACTGTCAGGAGGAACACCTCCGAGAATACATGTCTATATTCCGGTTCCCGATATAGGACCATACATGTTTTGAAAGGAAGTAAGTAACATGAAAAAGTTTATGGCAATGCTGCTGGCGCTGGTCATGGCGCTGAGCCTGGTGGCCTGCGGCCAGAAGGCTGACGACACCGCCAAGGATGATGCCAACACCGATAACACCGATGATTCTCTGGTGGTTCTGGAGAACGTGGTGGATTGGGGCGAGACGGAGCCCTACCGTGTCCTGGTGCAGAAGGGCGACCCCAAGGGTCTGCTGGAGGGCATCAACAAGGCCATCGCTGAGCTGACCGCCAACGACGGCGCTCTTATCAAGGAGATCGAGGACAAGGTCGCTTCTCAGGATACCTATATGCCCGACGCTGTTTCCTCTGACCTGGCCGCCGAGACCACCGATGATACCGCCGCCAGCGACAAGCCCGTTCTGGTCATGGGCACCAGCCCCGACTATCCCCCCTATGAGTTCTTCGCAGATGCTGCTATGACCGAGTACGCCGGCATCGACGTGGAAGTAGCCAAGTATATCGCCGAGTCCATGGGCATGACCCTGCAGATCGAGTCCATGAACTTCGACAACCTGGTGACCTCCCTGAGCAACGGCGACTTTGACGTGGTGCTGGCCGCCTGCGAGTACACCGAGGAGCGTGCCAAGGCTTGCGACTTCTCCGAGCCCTACTACACCGATCTGCCTCCCGTCATTCTGGTGAAGGCTTCCGACGCCGACAAGTACAAGACCGTTGACGATATCAACCAGGCCTCCGTCATCATCGGCGCCCAGAAGAACACCACCAAGGCCATGGCCGCCGCGGATATGTTCCCCGAAGCTGCCAACGGCATGGTTCTGGAGTCTCTGGTCCCCACCCTGGTCACCGAGCTGAAAAACGGCACCATCGACCTGCTGGTATTGGACGGCAACGTGGGCCTGAGCTACGTGGGCTGATCTCCCTGTCCCCTATCGCAAACGTGCAAGGCAGATGCCTTGCACGCTTGCGTGTTCTTAAGAACTTTTGAAAGGATGCTTCGTCTATGTCGTGGAATGATCTGTTTGTCAACATGGACAACACCAACTTCTTCAACTTCTCGTTCCTGCCCAAGTACGGCTCCGCCTTTGTCCGCGGCTTTGAATACACGCTGCTGCTGGCGGTGGTGTCCGTGCTGCTGGCCGTGATCCCCGCCCTGCTGCTGGCCATGATGCGCCTGAGCAAGATCAAGCCTATCAAGTGGTTCGCCGGCGCGTATATCGCCGTGTTCCGTTCCACCCCCATGCTGGTGCAGCTGTCCATCATCTACTTCGGATTGTTCCACTACATTAGCCTGCCCCGGACACTGTTGTTCGGCTTCATCGCCATCAACCGGTTTATCCCAGGCGTGGTCGCTTTGGCGCTGAACAGCTCGGCGTATGTAGCCGAGATATTCCGCGCTGGTATACTGGCCGTGGACAAGGGGCAGACCGAGGCGGCCCGTTCTCTGGGCCTCAGCAGTTGGCAGTCAATGCGTCTGGTCGTGCTGCCCCAGGCCATCAAGAACGTGCTTCCCGCCCTGGCCAATGAGGTCGTTACCATGGTGAAGGAGTCTTCCATCTGCTCCGTGCTGGGCATGGCAGAGATCATGTACACCGCCCAGACCGTCTCCGGCAACAGCTACATCACCCTGGCCCCCTACGTGCTGGCCGCGCTGGTCTACTTCTGCATCAACTATCCCGCCTCCAAAGCCATCGAGGCCATAGAAAGGAGAATGCGCCGTGGCGATAAGCAGTAAAGTTCTCATCTCCGTAAAGCACCTGGTCAAGGAATACAACCACGGCACCGTTCACGCATTGGACGGCTGCGATCTGGATATCCACAAGGGCGAAGTGGTGGCCATCATCGGCCCCTCCGGCTCCGGCAAGTCTACCCTGCTCCGCAGCCTGAATATGCTGGAGGAACCCACCTCCGGTGCCATCTTTTTCGACGGCGTTGACCTGGCGGATAAGTCTGTGGACATCAATCTCCACCGTCAGAAGATGGGCATGGTGTTCCAGCACTTCAACCTGTTTCCCCATAAGACTGTGCTGCAGAACATCACACTGGCACCCATCACCCTGAAGAAAAAAACGCCCGCTGAGGCCGAGACCCAGGCCCGCGCCCTTTTGGAGCGCATCGGCCTGTCCGACAAGGCCAACGAGTATCCCAATATGCTCTCCGGCGGTCAGAAGCAGCGTATCGCCATTGTCCGTGCTCTGGCCATGGATCCGGAGGTCATGCTCTTCGACGAGCCCACCTCCGCCCTGGACCCCGAGATGGTGGGTGAAGTGCTGGACCTGATGCGCGACCTGGCCAAGGACGGGATGACTATGGCCGTGGTCACCCACGAGATGGGCTTCGCCCGTGAGGTAGCCGACCGTGTGGTCTTCATGGCCGACGGAAAGATCCTGGAGGAAGGCTCCCCCACGGACATCTTCGACCATCCCCAGGACCCCCGGCTGCAGGACTTCCTCAGCAAAGTGCTGTGATAACGATAAAAGTCCACCCCAAAAGGGGTGGACTTTTTTATGTTTCTTATGATTTTCCGTGTATCTCATTGCCGCAGCGAGGGCAGGTGATGACGATGCGTCCTTTCCCTCTGGGCACCCGGCACACCGCGCCGCAGCCCGGGCAGGTAAAGTAGCAGTGCTCTTTATCCATCCGCTGCTGCCGTTTCCCGGCAATACGTCGGCTGATGGGCCACCAGACCTTCTCCATGAACTTCGCGTTCTCCGCCCGGCGCTTCTCCAGATTGCGGGAAAACATCCGGAACAGTGCCAGCAGGGTGATGATCCCGGCCACAGTGCCGATGATGCTGTATGCCAGCGGCACCTTCTCCCGCAGAAAAATGTTGATGATATCCAATACCAGAGCCGTCCAGACCATGGTCAGCGTCAGCCGGTCCACACCGTTGCGCCCATACATGAAGCGCGACAGCGCGTTGCCAATACGTTGCAAGAAGTTCATAAAACCGTCCCTTTGCCTTCCGCGTCCACACCGCAGGTTTTCTGACAAGATATTTTACAGGAAAAGTCAGCAAAGGTAAACCCCTTTTATTCAAAATTCACAGAATGGACAAATTTTTGTTTTTTTACTGCCGGTGCAAAACCAGTCCCGCCGCCTTGCAATTCGCCATAAACCTATGCTATAATAAATTGATTATGCACCGCGAGCCGGCGGTCACCCGCCGGCTCGCCGCAGGCCCCGACCTCTCCGGGCGGGATCGGCTGCGCTGTCTGCCGCACTGCGGGGCCTGCATATCCCATACTATGCCGCCGCACCGCTGCCAGTGCGGCGCGAAAGGAAGCTGCTCTATGATCAAGATCGCCCCCTCCATCCTGTCCGCGGATTTTGCCTACCTGGCCCGTGACATCGAAAAGATCTCCACCGCCGACTACGTCCATGTGGACGTGATGGACGGTCTGTTCGTACCCAACATCTCCATCGGCATCCCGGTGGTCAAGTCCATTCGTCCCACCACCGCCCTGCCGTTGGATGTCCATCTGATGATCGATCGCCCGGTCCGCTATGTAGAGCAATTCTGCGACGCCGGCGCGGACATCGTCACCTGCCATGTGGAGGCGGACACCGAGGAGAATATTCTCTCCGCCATCAACAAGATCCACGCCAAGGGCAAAAAGGCCGGTGTGGTGGTCAAGCCCAAGACCCCGGCCAGCGCCGTCCTGCCCTTTATCGACAGGGTGGAGCTGATCCTGGTCATGACCGTGGAGCCGGGCTTCGGCGGTCAGAAGTTTATGGCCGATATGATGCCCAAGGTACAGGCCATCCGCGGTTATATCGATGCCATGAACCCTGCCTGCGAACTGGAGGTAGACGGCGGCGTGGATGGCGACACCTGCAAGCTCTGCATCGCCTCCGGCGCCAACGTGCTGGTGGCCGGCAGCGCCGTATACAAGGCTGCGGACATCCCCGCCAAGATCAAAGAACTGAGAGGGTAACGTCCTATGGAGTATTTTCCCGCTCCGCTGGAAAAATTAGTGGAGCAGTTCGCCCGCTTGCCGGGCGTAGGCTATAAATCCGCCCAGCGGCTGGCCTTCTATGTGCTGTCCCTGCCGGAGCAGGAGGCCCGGGCCTTTGCCGACGCCATCATGGACGCCAAGCGCAACGTGACCCTCTGCCCCGTGTGTCAGAACCTGACCGCCGGCGGCCTGTGTCCCATCTGTGCCGACCAGAAGCGCGACGACGCCACCATCTGCGTGGTGGCCGACCCCCGGGACGTGATCGCCATCGAGCGCAGCCGGGAGTACCGCGGCCGTTACCATGTGCTTCACGGCGTGCTGTCCCCCATGAACCACGTGGGGCCCGACGATCTGCACATCAGATCCCTGCTGGACCGCGTGGCCCAGGGCGGCATCACTGAGGTCATCATGGCCACCAACCCGGACACCGAGGGCGAGGCTACGGCGCTGTACATCGCCCGGCTGCTCAAGCCCTTCGGCGTCAAGGTCACCCGCCTGGCCTATGGTATTCCCGTGGGCGGCCACCTGGAATTCGCCGACGACGCCACGCTCATGCGTGCGCTGGAAGGGCGGCGGGAGCTGTGAAACGATTTGCCTGCCTTATCTTGGCCGCGCTGATGGCCCTGTCGCTCGCCGCCTGCGGCACACAGAAGCGTGAGACGCTGGAGCTCTTCGCCATGGACACCTACATGACCTTCGTGGCTATCGGCGACGGCGCTGATGACGTGCTGACTGACCTGAGCCGCACCGTCAACACGCTGGAATCCTCCCTCTCCCGCACGGTGGACACCAGCGAGGTCTCCCGTCTGAACCGTGACGGCTCCGCCGTCTGGGACGAGGACGGTGCGCAGCTGCTGTCATGGGCGCAGCAGCACAGCCAGGAAACGGACGGTGCCTTCGATATCACCATCGCCCCGCTGGTGGAGCTGTGGGGCATCACCTCCGACAGCCCCCGCGTCCCCTCTCAGGCGGAGATCGACGCGCTGCTGCCTCTGGTGGGCTATGAGCACGTCCACCAGTCCGAATTTTGCAGCATCTCTCTGGATGAGGGCTGCTCCGTCGATCTGGGCGGCATCGCCAAGGGCTACGCCTCCGACTGCGCCGCCGTCCTGTTCCACCGCAGCGCCCTCACCGGCGGCTGCGCCAATCTGGGCGGCAACGTGTACGTCTACGGCACCAACGCCCAGAACAAGCCCTGGTCGGTGGCCATTCAGGATCCCGCCGACAGCGAGGGCTATGTCTGCACCCTGAGCCTGTCGGATGCCTTTGTGGTCACCTCCGGCGGCTACCAGCGCTATTTCACCGCGCCGGACGGCACGGTGTACCAGCATATTCTCGATCCTAAGACCGGCTATCCCGTCCAAAGTGACCTGACCAGCGTCTCCGTCGTCACACGGGGCGGCTTCGGCGGACAAGGCACCCGTGCCGACGCCTACTCCACCGCCCTGTACGTTATGGGTGAGCAGGCCGCCGTGGACTTCTGGCGCGCCCAGGATATGTCCTTTGACATGGTGCTCATCACCCGGGACGGCCGCGTGGTCTATACCCCCGGCCTGGCTGACTGTTTCAACGAAAAGGACGGAACCGCCTATGTCTATCAGCTCCTCGCCTCCTGAACTGAAATGGAACCGCTTTGATACGCTGGTGGCGCTGGCGGTCGCACTGCTGGCTGTGGCCGCGGCACTGCTGTTCTATTTACCCCGAAACCAAAGTGGTGCCCTCACCGTGGTCATCGACGTCTCCGGTCAGGAGGTCCGCCGTGTCCCCCTGTCCGACTTCACCGAGGCCACCGTCACCAGCCGCGGCTATACGCTGCACATTGCCGCCGAGGGCGGCGCCGTCTCCGTGACCGACAGCGACTGTCCCACCCGGGACTGCGTCCACACCGGGGCCATCTCCCGCGCCGGGCAGTCCATCGTGTGCCTGCCTGCCCAGGTGGTCGTCCACCTGGAGGGCGCGTCCGGTACGGACGCGCCTGACGTGATCGTGGGGTGAGCACATGAAGTGGACAACGAAGAATATCGCCCTCTGCGCCGTGCTGGCAGCGCTGGCGCTGGGGCTCAGTACCCTGGAGGGGCTGTTCCCCATCTCCCTGCTGGTGCCCCTTCCCGGCGTGAAGCTGGGCCTTGCCAACATCGTCACTGTGTTCGCCCTGTATCAGTTGGGTACCGGCGCGGCGCTGGCCATTCTGCTGACCCGCTGTCTGCTGGGCGGGCTGTTTGCCGGAAACCTGTCGGCCATGCTGTTCTCCGTGCTGGGCGGACTGACCGCCATGCTGGTGATGATATTCCTGCGGCGTCTGCCGAAGCTCAGCGTCTACGGCGTGTCCATCGGCGGCGCGGCGGCGCACAACATCGGCCAGATGGCCGCGGCGGTCATCACCCTTGGCAGCACCATGGTCCTGGGCTATCTGCCCTTCCTGCTGGCCGTGTCCCTTTTCACCGGTGCGCTGACCGGCTTCATCACTGCGCTTCTGCTGCGTGCCACGCGGCATATCCGATTTCACTGAGAGGTGCCACTATGGATAAGAAAGATCAGATCATTTTGCAGCAGCTGGACGTGATACGCTCCATGACGGAGAACAACGTCCGCCGCATGGGCAGTGACTTCTGGGGCACGCCCTTCCAGGACGTTGGCAAGGCCCCCGCCGCCCCCGAAAAGCCTGCCGAGCCCGAAAAGCCCATCCCCCCCACCGCCGACACTAAGCCCGGCGATGCCGCGCCCGAAAAAGCCGAGGAGCTTCCGCCTCCGGAAAAAATCGAGGACCTACTCGCCGAGCTGGACACCTACATCGGCCTGAACGTGGTCAAGGACGAGGTCCACGACCTCATCAACATGGTCCAGGTCTACAAACTCCGCGAGCAGCACGACCTCCCCACCACCGATATGTCGCTCCACATGGTCTTCACCGGCAACCCCGGCACCGGCAAGACCATGATGGCCCGCATGATGGCCCGCATCTACCGCAGTCTGGGCATCCTCAGCAAGGGCCAACTGGTGGAGGTAGACCGCAGCGGTCTGGTGGCCGGCTACGTAGGTCAGACCGCCCTCAAGACCCAGAAGGTCATTGAAAAGGCCATGGGCGGCGTGCTGTTCATCGATGAGGCTTACGCCCTCAACGGCAAGTCCGAAAACGACTTTGGTCAGGAGGCCATCGACACCATCCTCAAAGCCATGGAGGACCACCGCGATGACCTGGTGGTCATCGTGGCGGGCTACACGGAGCTGATGGACAAATTCATCCACTCCAACCCCGGTCTGGAGAGCCGCTTCAACCGTTTCCTGCTGTTCGAGGACTACACCCCGGAGGAGATGTTCGAGATCTTCAAAATGCGCTGCGGCAAGGGCTACGTCCTCGCGCCGGAGGCCGAGCCCCTGGTCCGCGACTACATCGCTGAAGAGAGCGCCGACCCCAGCTTCGGCAACGCCCGCGGCGTCCGCAACCTGTTCGAGCACATTCTGGTGGCCCAGAACAACCGTCTGGCCAAGCTGCCGACCGTCACCCGCGAGGACCTGATGACCATCACCCCCGACGATGTACTCCATGCCCGGGGCAAGCTGGACGACTGACACGCAAAAAAAGAAAGCCCGTATGGGCTTTCTTTTTTTGTTCGCTCAGTGCCGCTTGTTGCCGACCCATGCCATGCCGGTGACGGACAGGACAGCCGTCACGGCGTAGATACCCACGCCCGCATCAAAGGTCTTGGGGCTGCCCTTGGTCTCGTCCGCCTTGGTGTCGGTGGTGGGATGGTAGTAGTAACGCGGCGGGGTCTCGGGAGTCTGTACAATCAGCTCGCTGAAAGTACCGGTGATCTCTGCGACCTTATCGCTATTGCCATCCGCTACAACAGGCGTGACAACATTCGCCAAATCGTTGTTGGCAAATTTCACAAGGTACTTCACGCTGTCCGTCTGATTCCCGCTCATGCTGCTGTGAACACGGATGGCGGCGTTTGCGGTGATGTCGTTGTTGGAAATGGTGATCATTTCACTGCCCGGAGTGGTCAGATTCGCACCATCCCAATTTCCGGCGATCTGGATAGCCATATTGCTGGCCTCCGTTTTAGGCAGATCAAAGGTGTTTCCAGAGATCACCACCGTGGGCTTGGCATTGCCGATGGCCTGTGTCTCGGTACCAGGGATAATATTGATGCCGCGGCCCGTGGAGTTGATGGTGCAGCCATCAAACACATAGGAGATCGCTCTGTTGTCAAAAGCTGTTTCCGACACATTCAGGGTAACAGCATACTGCCCGGTCGCCTGCTGGTTAAAGACGCACTTTTCAAAGGTGAACTTGGTCACGTAACAAGGCATAATCTTGTATACCTGCAGATGCGCAGACGTTTGGTTGAAAGTGCAGTTGACGAACTTGACCTCGATGGAATCCTTGAACTGGTCAGAGGTATCCGCTCTGCGGTCGTTCAAAATGACCTTATGCAGCCGCTGCATATCATCACTACTATCCGTCAGGTCCCCGAAGTTGATACCTGTGATAGTCACGGTCTTGACCCACGACCACTTGTTCGGAGTGCCATCTTTTGAAGACGCACACTTCTTCGTGTCATCGTAAGTATACGCAACGTGGGTACTGTTGTCATCATATGTGCCATTCTCTGCTGCAGCCAGAGTGGACAATGCAACACGCTCCGCCGCCCACGCCATCGTGGTAAGGCCCAGTGCCATGACCAGGGCCAGAATGGTTGCTAATGCTTTTTTCATTGCTCATTCCCCTTATGGTAGTAGATTTCCGCAGATGCGCTCGTTTTAATCCTCATTAAAACGTAAAAGCAGAGGTACCTCTGCGGATAGCTTCATTATAGCAAGAATTTCCGGTTTGTCCAGAGTATTTTGTGAAAAAAGCTCAATTTTATCATTCCCGGTAACGACGCTTACGTTTGATTTGCAAAAACTGGAAATTCCTTCCCCGCGGGCAGCGTCGTTACCGCCTCGGCGGGAAGCGCAGGAAACAACTCCCCTATCCGCCCCGGCGCGGCGGCAAGCGCCTTCTTCTGCCCGTGAGTCAGCTTCGCCTTGATGGCGTATTCCAGCCGCGACGCCGTCACCTTGTCACCGCAGCGCCACAGCGCCGCCAGTGCCTCCGGCGGGTGGGCCCGGGTGTACTTGGCACCCCTGCCGCTGCAATGCATGGCCATCCGCCGCGCCACGTCGTTGGTCATCCCCGTGTACAGGCTTCCACCGCGGCACCGCAGCATATAGACATAGTACGCTTCCATAGGCGGCTCCTTTCACGGTTTTCCCCTATCATACCCGATATTTCTTGCATTGGCAAGCGCTGTATGGTACAATTCCAATTTGGAAAGTGAGGGAGAGCTATGACCCTTTTTGATTACTATCTGCGCTATATGACCGAGGTATGGGAGGGCACGCGTCCTACCCCGGAGGGAATCACCCTGCCGGAAGGCGGCGATGAGAACGCCCGCATACAGGCGCTGGGCCAGCAGCTGCAGGACATGGGCATGGCCGCCTTTGTCCGCGCCTGCGCCGCCCAGGACGGCACGGAATTGTCGGAGGAGCTGTTCACCGAGAGCGATGACCTTGGCAGTTTTGAGTTGTTTCTTCAAAACGCGGGCAAGGCGCAGGAAGCCCCTGCCGCGGAGGAAAAGGCCATGACCCCCGACCCCGATGCCGATAAGCACGCCTTTGAGGTGTTCCTGGACTGCATTGCCATGGACGACGGTCTTGTACAGTATCTGATCGACGTGCTGAAGCGCATGGACCGCAAGGAGTTTTTCAAGCTCAGCCAGATCACCACCAAGCTGGATCTGGACCCGGAGGAGTTCCTCTACTGGCTGGGCCGTCGGGAGATGTACGCCGACGAGGAGGAGCAGGGCTGTGCCGTCGCTATGGACCACGCCCTGCTGCGGCTTGCGGATGAGGGACGGCTGGACGTGGTGGCCGCCCTGCTCAGCGGCGACAGAAAGACCTTCGAGACCTTTCGCTGCGAGGCACCGGAGCTTATGCACGCACCCATCGCCACCTTCGAGTGGTACGAGAAAAACTATCTGGATCGGGACTATCCCATCCGACTCATTATGCGCCTGAACGGCGTACAATTTCCCAACTGAGGTGAACTATGAACGAAGCATATAAGGCACTGGGCGTCAGCGAAAACGTGCTGGCTTTCAGCGAAACGATCCTGTCCGACCTGGAGGACCGCTTTGCGGCCATCGACGCCATCGCCGAGGCTAATCAGCTGAAGGTCATCGCCGCCATGCAGAAAAACCGCGTGGCCGCCAATCATTTTAACCTTTCCACCGGCTACGGCTACGACGACGAGGGACGCGACACGCTGGAGCGCGTCTACGCCGACTGCTTCGGCGCGGAGGCCGCCCTGGTTCGCCCGCAGATCACCTGTGGTACCCACGCGCTGGCGCTGGCGTTAGGCGCGAACCTGCTGCCGGGGGACGAACTTTTGAGTCCGGTGGGGGGGCCGTACGACACGTTGGAAGAAGTCATCGGCATTCGGGAGTCGGTGGGCTCACTGAAGGAATACGGGGTAAGTTATCGTCAAGTCGATTTATTGCCGGACGGGTCGTTTGATACCGATAAAATTTGCGCGGCAATAAACAAGAAAACAAAGCTCATCACGATACAGCGTTCAAAAGGCTACGCTACAAGGCCCAGCTTCTCGGTAGCGCAGATCGGCGAGTTGATTGCGTTATGTAAACAATGCAAGCCGGACGTGATCTGTATGGTGGACAACTGCTACGGCGAGTTCACAGAGCTGATCGAGCCGGTGAACGTGGGCGCGGACCTGATGGTGGGCAGCCTTATCAAAAATCCCGGCGGCGGGCTGGCCCCCACCGGCGGCTATATCTGCGGCCGCGCCGACCTGATCGAGCGGTGCGCCCGGCGGCTCACCGCCCCCGGTCTTGGCCGGGAGGTGGGCGCAAATCTGGGGCTGCTGACCCAGTTTTACCAGGGCTTTTTCCTGGCGCCGACGGTGGTGTCCTCCGCAGTGAAGGGTGCTGTATTCGCCGCAAATTGTTATGAAAAACTTGGTTTTCATGTCATTCCAGGCGCTTCTGAGGTGCGTCACGACATCATTCAGGCGGTGGAACTGGGCAGCCGGGAGGGCATGATCGCCTTCTGCAAGGGCATACAGGCCGCCGCGCCGGTAGACAGCTATGTCACCCCGGAGCCAGCCCCTATGCCGGGCTATGACAGCGACGTCATCATGGCCGCCGGTGCTTTTGTGCAGGGCAGCTCCATAGAATTGTCCGCCGACGGCCCCACACGGCCGCCCTACGCGGTGTATTTCCAGGGTGGGCTGACCTGGTACCACGCCAAGCTGGGCATCCTGATGAGCCTGCAGAAAATGCTGGAGGCCGGCCTGATCTCATTATAATTATGTAAACTATGGAGGAAACCGTATGTTTCTCCCCAACCATCCCTTTCGGCGGCGTCCGCCTCCTTTTTCTGTGCATTTTATGTTCCTTGTTTATACTTTTACTTTCTGAATAATGTACATTATCGTATAGCAGGTCTTGCTATACATGATAGAATAAGGAGTTTTTTATGTGGTTTTGGTTTTCTCTGATCGCACTGATCTGCTGGAGCGGTTCTGACCTGTTCAGCAAGATCGGCTGCCAGGACGCAGACGACAAATACAGCCATCTTAAAATGGTGATGGCAGTGGGCCTGGTGATGGGTCTGCACGCCGCCTATGAGATTTTCATCAACGGCACGGAGATCAACGGCAGCATCATCCTGACGTATCTGCCGGTGTCCCTGCTGTACATCAGCTCTATGACCATCGGCTACATCGGCCTGCGGTATATCGAGCTGTCCATCTCCTCCCCCATCTGCAATTCCAGCGGCGCACTGGTGGCGGTGCTGGCGCTGGCCACCGGCGGACTGGGCGAATTAGTGCCGGCCCAGCTGGCAGCCACGGCGTTGGTGTGCGTGGGCGTCATCGGTCTGGGCATCGTGGAGGCCCGGGAGGACGACGACCTGCGGGCCGCACGGCAGCAGGCCAGCAACCACCGCTACGCCAAGTCGGCGTTGGCGCTGATCCTGCCTGTGATCTATTGCCTGCTGGACGCCCTGGGCACCTTCGCCGACAGCCGGGTGCTGGAAACGCTGAACGAGGACAGCGCCAACTGCGCCTATGAGCTGACGTTTCTGCTGGCGGGCATCGTATGCTTCGTGTATGTGGTGCTCATCAAAAAGAGCCGACTCGTCCCCAAGCGGGAGGGGCCCAAGTATGCGGGCGCCGTGTGCGAGACGGCGGGTCAGTTCGCGTACATCTACGCGCTGGCGGACACGGAACACGTGGCCCTGGCCGCGCCCATCATCTCCGCCTACTGCGTGGCCTCGGTGCTGTGGAGCCGCATTTTCCTGAAGGAAAAGCTCAGCTGGAAGCACTACGCCATGATCGCACTGGTGGTGGCGGGTATTGTGATACTGGGTGTCTACGACGCATAATAACAAGATATCCCCCGCCGGGTCCGGCGGGGGATTTTTTGTATCCCGAAAAACACTCGCTGGGCGAGTGGTTTTCGGGATACAAAAAGGGACCGCTTTCGCGGTCCCTTTTGTTGGCTCGTAAGAGGTTCGGCTTAGAAGCAGCCCTGCTCCATCATCGCCTCGGCGACCTTCTTGAAGCCGGCGATGTTGGCACCAGCCACCAGGTCGTAGCCCAGGCCGTACTCGGCAGCGGCCTCGGCGGACACCTTGTGGATGTTCTCCATCATCTTGTGCAGCTGATGGTCGACTTCCTCGGCAGTCCAGACCAGACGCTCGGAGTTCTGGGCCATCTCCAGGGCGGAGACGCCCACGCCGCCGGCGTTAACAGCCTTGGAGGGAGCGACGATGATGCCCTTCTGCTTACGCAGGAAGTTCAGTGCATCGTTGGTGGTGGGCATATTGGCGACCTCGATGTAGTACTTCACGCCGGAAACAGCGATCTTCTCAGCGGACTCCATCTTGACGTCGTTCTGCATGGCGGCGGGCATATACACGTCCACATCCTTGACGCCCCAGCACTTCTCGCCGGCGACGAACTCGCAGCCGAACTTATCGGCATAGGGCTTGCAGTGCATGGGATCCTTGGCGCGCATCTCGAGGATGAAGTTCAGCTTCTCGTCGGTGATGACACCGTCGGGATCGTGAACGTAACCGTCGGGACCAGCGAAGTAGGTGACCTTGGCACCCAGCTGGGAGGCCTTCTTCATGATGCCCCAGCCCACGTTGCCGTAGCCGGAAATGGCGATGCGCTTGCCCTCGATGGTGTCGTTCTCGTGCTTCAGCACTTCCTGCAGGTAGTACATAGCGCCGTAGCCGGTGGCCTCGGGACGGATCAGGGAGCCGCCGTAGCTCAGGCCCTTACCGGTCAGAACGCCGTTCTCCCACACGCCCTTCAGGCGGCGGTACTGGCCGTACAGGTAGCCGATCTCGCGGCCGCCCACGCCCATGTCACCGGCGGGAACGTCGATGTCCGGCCCGATGTAGCGATACAGGGCGGTCATGAAGCTCTGGCAGAAACGCATGACTTCGGCGTCGGACTTGCCGGCGGGATCGAAGTCGGAACCGCCCTTGGCGCCGCCGATGGGCAGGCCGGTCAGGCTGTTCTTGAAGGTCTGCTCAAAGCCGAGGAACTTGATGATGCCTTCGTACACGTTCTTCTGGAAGCGCAGGCCGCCCTTGTAGGGGCCGATCGCGCCGTTGAACTGGCAGCGCCAGCCGCGGTTGGTGTGCCACTGACCGTTATCATCGCACCACACAACGCGGAAGGTGAACATACGCTCAGGCTCGACCATACGGCCCAGCAGGTCGACCTTCTCATACTCGGGGTGCTTTTCGATCACAGGCTCCAGAGAGGACAGAACTTCCTCGACGGTCTGCACGAACTCGGGCTCGTTGCCATGCTTGGTCTTGACGCTCTCGAGCACGCTTGCCAGATAAGCATTCATATTAAATTCCTCCTAAAAATTGTTCCGCAGACATATGAGATGTGCGCTACGCAGACTACCCATATACTACCAATGTTGATAATAACACCATTTGGCCGATTTCTCAAGGGGGTTTCGGAGAATTCCCCCCTCGCAAAACCACAAAACTTTTTCGTCCCTTTTTGTGCAATTTGGCGAATTGTGCCCCGCGTTCCACTGTGCAGAAAAAGGCCGCGATTTGTGGCCTTTCCGTGCTGTTTTTGCGTGCTTCGTTACTTTAAAGCGCCGTTCGCTTTTCCGTGTGAAATCGGCGGCACATTCAAAAGCTGCCGATGGGGATATCGCCGTTGTCCGTTCCCTTTTCGATGGCGCGTATCTGGAGATAGTAGCCCTTGCCGCTGCCCATATCCACATAGACACGGTCGCCGGCCTTTCTGCCCATAACGGCGCGGCCCACGGGGGACTCCTTGCTGATCCAGCCCTTCAGGGCATCCTGCCGCAGGGTGGTGACCAGCTGGATCTTTCGGCTTTTGCCCAAATTCTCCATGAAGATCTCCACGGTGTCGTAGAGCCCGGCGGTGTCGGCGGCGGACCTGTCCTCGATGACCTTGGCGGTCTTGATCATCCGCTGGAGGTAGCGGATGCGGGCGTCGTTGCGGTTTTTCTCCTGCTTGGCGCACTTGTACTCGAAGTTCTCGCTAAGGTCGCCGAAGGCCCGGGCGGTCTGGACATCCTCGATCAGCTTGGGGCGCAGCTGCTGCACCCGGTAGTCGATCTCCTCCTGCATTTTTTGCAGGTCGGCGCGTGTCAGTTCATCATACATGGTCATTCTCCTTCCATAAGGCGGCAAGACGCTCCAGGGCGGCGGGAAGCCGGTCCAGGTCGATGCCGGTATAGTTGACCACCAGCACGTGCTGGGGAGCGTCCTGGGGACACTGGTAGTAATCGGACAGCATGGCCAGACGGATACCGCGCTGCTCCGCCTCGCGGCGGAGCACCTCGTCCGACGGCGCGCCGTCCAGCCGCAGCAGGAAATGCAGGCCCGCATCCTCCTCGGTGATGGCGGCATAGGGGGCCAGCGGGCTTTGATGCACGGCGGCGATGACGGCGTCACGCTTCTGGCGGTAGTGCTTACGCATACGGCTCAGGTGCTTTTCATACCAGCCGCCGGCGAGGAACTGGGCCAGGGTGTACTGCTCGAAGGCGGAGACGGTGCAGGCGTAAAAGCCCAGCTTCTGCCGGAAGTCCGCCAGCAGGCGGCGGGGCAGGACCATGAAGCTGATACGGATAGAGGGAGCGATGGTCTTGGAAAAGGTGTTGAGATAGACCACCTGCTCGCCGCCGTCGATGGAGAACAGGGTGGGGATGGGACGGCCTACAAAGCGGAACTCGCTGTCGTAATCGTCCTCCAGGATGACCCGCGCCGGGACCTCCTGCGCCCAGCGCAGCAGCTCCTGGCGGCGGGCGATGGGCATGACCAGACCGGTGGGATAGTGGTGGCTGGGAGAGATGTGGACCACGTCGGCGTCGCTGCGGCGCAGGGCCTCCGCCGATACGCCCGCCTCGTCCAGGGGCAGAGCCGTCACCTCCGCGCCGGCGGCGCGGTAGATATGGGCGATCTTGCCGTAGCCGGGGTCCTCCACGCCGTAGAGACGATCACGGCCCAGCAGCTGCACCAGCAGGTTGTACAGCACCTCGGTGCCGGCACCCACGATGATCTGCTCGGCAGTGACCTCCATGGCACGGAACTGCCGCAGGTGGGCGGCGATGGCCTGCCGCAGGGCCCAGGCGCCCTGGGGCGGCGTGGACCGCAGCAGGCCGGTACCCTGCTCCAGAATGGTCTGGCGCATGAGTCGGGCCCAGACGGTAAAGGGAAAGTCCTCGGCGGCGATGGAGTTGGTGGCCAGATCCAGGAACCAGACAGGCTCGCGGGGCGGAGGCGGCTGGTCCGGGGACGCGGGGACGGCCGCAGGCGACGGCAGCACGGCGCTGACGAAATAGCCTTTCTTCTCCACACCGGTGAGATAGCCCTCGGCCATGAGCTGTTCGTAGGCATTCTTTACGGTGATGACGCTGACCTCAAGATGGGCGGCCAGGGCGCGTTTGCTGGGCAGCTTCTCCCCTGCTGTCAGACGGCCGGAGAGAATGTCCGCCTTCACCCGGCGGTAGAGCTGCTCATACAGGCTGAGGCCCGCCTGTTTGTCCAGGGTATAGGTGAGCATTGGACTGGCTCCTTTCATCTGGTATTAACAAGTAAAATCAAAATGGATATTTTAATCATACCAGTTGCTACTATAATACAAATCGTCAACGAAAGCAAGGGCTTTTTCAACAGCTACCCTCTCACCCCCCTGTGGCGGTCCCCGTTTCCATGCGGGGCGGGGGCCGCCTCCCATAGCAGAAAGAAAAAAATTTCCTCGTAAAGGAGAATGTGGTATGTCCGACAAGAAGATCAGAACGATGGTAACGGCGGCGGTACTGGCGGCACTGTCCTGTGTGGCCACGATGGTGGTGCAGATCCCCTCCCCCATGAACGGCTATGTGAACCTGGGCGACTGCTTTGTGCTGCTCAGCGGCTGGCTGCTGGGGCCCTGGTGGGGCGCGGCGGCCGGCGGTATCGGCTCCATGCTGGCGGACCTGCTGCTGGGCTACGGCCACTACGCACCCGGCACGCTCATCATCAAGGGCGCTATGGCGCTGGTGGCGGCGCTGGTCTTTAAGGCCTTTAAGAAGAACACCGCAGGCGCGCTGGTCGGCGGCGTGGCGGCAGAGGTCGTGATGGTGGCCGGGTATTTCGGCTACGCGGCGCTGCTGCTGGGCAAGGGTATCGGCGCGGCGGCCAGCATCCCGGGCAATCTGGTGCAGGGTGCTGTGGGCCTGGTGGCCGGGTTCCTGCTTTTGCAGGTAGCGCGGCGGACGCATCTTGAAGAAAAGGTCTGCGTGTGATATACTTATGGCGGGTCGTCTGACGGCCCGCCATAGTTTACATGGAATGAGGTAGTTGTCATGGCAGGTATCGTGCATGAGGTAGAGAACAGAGATCTGCTGGCGCAGGTGCGGCAGCAGGCCGCGGCGGCGGCACAGGAGCTGGCGGAGGCCGCCCATCTGCATAGGGGCCAGATCGTGGTGGTGGGATGCAGCACCAGCGAGGTGGTGGGCAAGAAGGTGGGCAGCTGGTCTACGCCGGAGGTGGCAGACGCCATTTTCGCGGGGCTGCACAGTGTATTCGGCCCCATGGGCGTGTACATCGCCGCCCAGTGCTGTGAGCACCTGAACCGGGCCATCATCGTGGAGCATGAGGCCGTTCCCACGCTGGATATCGTGAATGTGGTGCCCCAGCCCAAGGCGGGCAGTTCCTTCGCCACGGCCACCTATAAGGCCTGCGCCCACCCGGTGGCGGTAGAGGAGATCAAAGCCGACGCGGGACTGGACATCGGCGGGACGCTGATCGGTATGCACCTGAAGAAGGTGGCGGTGCCGGTGCGTCTGGCGCAGAACCACATCGGCGACGCCATTCTGCTGGCGGCACGGACGCGGCCCAAGTTTATCGGCGGCGACCGGGCGCACTATGACGAGGCGCTGAAGGAAGGCTATCCGGAATTCTGAAAATTCTGCAGCAGCAAACAAAAAGCAGCGCTTTGCGCTGCTTTTTGTTTGTTATGTGATCGGGAATGCGAGCTTCAGCGCCAGGAACACGGCGATCGCCACCGGTACGGTGATGAGGAAGCGCTTACAGTTTTTGCGGGCACGCTGGGACAGCGCCTCGTCCTCCTCGTTTTTCCAGCGGACATAGCTCCAGCCGGCACCCAGAAGGCACAGAACGGGGACGAAATACAGGCCGATCGACGCGACGTAAGGCATAGGTCATCCTCCCTTTTTTTGTGCTTACAGTATACAGGAAACGGGAGGAAAGGTCAAGGAAAAGACTTGCGGGGACAAAAAAGAGACGCCCTCGGGCGTCTCTTTTTTATATTGTGCTGGGTCCGATCACTTGGCGGCCTTGGCAGCCTTGATGGACTCGATCAGCTCGGGAACGACCTTGAACAGATCGCCGACGATACCGTAGTCAGCCACCTCGAAGATGGGGGCGGTGTCGTTCTTGTTCACGGCGATGATGCACTCGGAGTCCTGCATACCAGCCTTGTGCTGGATGGCGCCGGAGATACCCAGAGCGATGTAGACCTTGGGATGGACGGTCTTGCCGGTCTGGCCGACCTGATGATCAGCGGAGATCCAGCCGGCGTCCACGCAGGCGCGGGAGGAACCCACGACGCCGCCCAGGACCTCAGCCAGCTCCTCGGCCAGCTTGATGCCGCCCTCCACGTCCTTGGAGATACCACGGCCAACGGACACGATGAAGTCAGCGCCGATCAGGTCGACCAGCTTCTTGGCGGCCTTGACGGTCTCGGTGACCTCGGTGTGGATGTCGCCAGCTTCCAGAGCGAACGCGGGATGCAGGATCTCCACGTTCTTCTTGCACTCGCGCTTCTTCATAACGCCGGGGCGAACGGTCGCCATAGCGGGGCGGAAGCGGGGGCAAATGATGGACGCCATCAGGTGACCGCCGAAAGCGGGACGGGTCATCTTCAGGTCGCGGGACACATCGTGGGGCTCACGGTTGATCATCACGGTGCCCAGCTTCTCGATGCGCTCCTCGGGCAGGGTGGAAGCTTCCTTCAGGAAGCCCTTGTAGTTGGGCATGTCGATGTCCAGGTGGGTGCAGTCCGCGCACAGACCGGTGTGCAGGCGGGCGGCGCAGCGGGGGGCCAGGTCACGGCCGATGTTGGAGGCGCCGAACAGCAGCACCTCGGGCTTCAGCTCCTCAACGGCCTCCACGATCACCTTGGTGTAGGCATCGGTGGTGAAGTCCTTTAGCAGGGGGGAGTTGTACACGTACACCTTGTCGGCGCCGTACTCGCCCAGCTCGGCGGCGATGCCGTCAACGTTGTCGCCCAGCAGGATGCCGCACAGCTCGACACCCAGCTCATTGGCCAGCTTCCGGCCCTCGGAGATCAGTTCGAAGGTGGTGGGCATCATCACGCCCTGGCGCTGCTCGCAGAACACCCATACGTTCTTGAAGGCAGCGGTATCAGCACTATTAAAAGCCATTTTCTTTTCTCCTTCCTTAGATGATGTGCTTGGCGGCCAGGATGCCGGCCAGCTTGTCGGTGGTAGCCTTGTCAGCGCCCTCGAGCATCATGCCCGCGCCCTTCTGAGGAGGCGTGAAGGAGGTCAGAATATTGGTGGGAGAACCGGCCAAACCGATGGTGCTCTTGTCGATCAGGGGGTGATCCTTCAGGGTCTCGTAGGTCATAGTGACCAGAGGCTTGCTGTAGCACTCGAACGCGCCGCCCACGGACAGGTAACGCGGGGTGTTCAGCTCCTTGATGCAGGTGATCATGCAGGGGGTCTTGACCTTGATGGTCATGTAGCCGTCCTCCAGCATGCGCTTGACGGTCAGGGTGTCGCCGTCCTTGGTGATCTCGCCGGCATAGGTGACCTGGGGCAGATGCAGCTTCTCAGCGATCTGGGGACCCACCTGTGCGGTATCACCGTCGATGGCCTGACGGCCAGCCAGGATGATGTCGTCCTTCTCGATGCCGTAGGTATCGATAGCGGCAGCAATGATCTGGGAGGTAGCGTAGGTATCGGAACCGCCGAACTCACGGGCGGTGACCAGAACACCCTCGTCCACGCCCATGGCCATCAGCTCACGCAGCATACCCTCTGCGGGAGGAGGACCCATGGTGAACGCCACGACCTTGCAGCCCAGCTCGTCCTTCAGGGACAGGGCGGCCTCGACGGCGTTCAGATCGTCGGGGTTGATGATGGTCTGCATGGACGCACGGTCCAGAGTGCCATCGGGATTGACGGCCACCTTACCGGAGGTATCGGGGACCTGCTTGACAGTTACGAGAATTTTCATTTTCCTTTTACCTCCTACCTTACTTCACGCCCAGATTGCTGGCGATGACCATGCGCTGGACCTCGCTGGTGCCCTCGTAGATCTCGGTGATCTTGGCATCACGCATCATGCGCTCCACGGGATACTCACGGGTGTAGCCGTAACCGCCGAACAGCTGGACGGCGCGGCGGGTCACATCGGAAGCGGCCTCGGCGGCGAACAGCTTGGCCATGGCGGCGTCCATGGAGTAAGGCTCGTGGTTCTGCTTCTTCATAGCGGCGGAGTAGACCAGGAACTGCGCGGCCTGCATACGGGTGTGCATCTCAGCCAGCTGGAACTGGGTGTTCTGGAACTGGGAGATGCGCTTGCCGAACTGAACGCGCTCCTTGGTGTACTTGATGGCTTCCTCGACAGCACCCTCGCCCAGGCCCAGGGCCTGAGAGGCGATACCGATACGGCCGCCGTCCAGGGTCTTCATGGCGATCTTGAAGCCCTCGCCCTTCTTACCCAGCATACGGTCCTTGGGAATGACGCAATCCTCGAAGATCAGGTCGCAGGTAGAGCTGCCGCGAATACCCATCTTCTTCTCGTGCTTGCCCTGAGAGAAGCCCTTGTCGTCCTTCTCCACGATGAACGCGGAGATCTCCTTCATGCTGCGGCCGCGCTTGTCAACGGTCTTGCCGGTGACGGCGATGACCACGAAGGTGTCAGCTACGTTGCCGTTGGTGATGAAGCACTTGGAGCCGTTCAGAATGTAGTTCTCGCCGGACTCGTCCAGCACGGCGGTGGTCTGCTGGCCCTGGGCATCGGTGCCGGCGCCGGGCTCGGTCAGGCCGAAAGCGCCGATCTTCTTGCCGGAGCACAGGTCGGGCAGATACTTCATCTTCTGCTCCTCGGTGCCGTTCTCGAAGATGGGGGCGGCGCACAGGGAGGTGTGGGCGGAAACGATAACAGCAGTGGTACCGCAGACCTTGGCCAGCTCCTCGACGCACATGGCGTAGGAGAGCACATCAGCGCCGGCGCCGCCGTACTCCTTGGGGAAGTAAATGCCCATCATGCCCAGCTTGGCCATCTTCTCGACGGTCTCCATGGGGAAGCGCTCTTCCTCGTCGATCTCAGCGGCCAGGGGCTTGACCTCGTTCTCCGCGAAATCGCGGTACATCTTGCGAACGAGCAGCTGTTCCTTCGTCAGATGGAAATCCATACTTTTTTCTCCTTTTTCTGATTTTACTTGTTGTAGTTGAAGAAGCCTTCGCCGGACTTAATACCCAATTTGCCCGCACGAACCATCTTCCGGATCAGCACGTTTGCGCGATACTTGCTATCGTGAGTCTCGTTGAACAGCACGTCCATAATGTTCAGCACCACGTCCCAGCCGATGAGGTCGCCCAGATGCAGGGGGCCCATGGGATGGTTGCAGCCCAGCTGCATAGCAATATCGATATCTTCCGCGGAGGCAACGCCTTCCTGCAGAACGCAAACGCCCTCGTTGCAGTAGGGGATCAGGATCTTATTGACCACAAAGCCGGGGGCCTCGTTGACCACCACGGGGGTCTTGCCGATCTCCACAGACAGGTTCTTGATATAGTCCACCAGGTCGGCGGGGGTGTTGCCGCCGGCGATGACCTCCACCAGCTTCATGGCGGGCACGGGGTTGAAGAAGTGCATACCGATCAGGTGATGCTTCAGGCCCTGGCCCATCTCGGTGATGGACAGAGAGGAGGTGTTGGAGGCGAAGATGGTCTCGTCCTTGCAGATGGCGTCCAGCTTGCCCAGCAGTTCCTTCTTGACGGCCATGTTCTCGGCCACGCACTCGATGACCAGATCGGCATCGGCGGCAGCGTCAAACTCCTCGACCAGAACGCGGCTCATGATATCGTCCGCGGCTTCCTGGGTCATCTTGCCCTTGGCGACCTTCTTGTTCAGGGAGGCGGCCAGCTTGTCCTTATGACGCTGTGCGCTGGCGGTGCTGGAAGCATACATCAGGGCGGTGTGGCCCTTCGCTGCGAAAACCTGGGCAATGCCGCTGCCCATCGTACCGGCGCCGAATACTGCTACTTTCATGATAGTTCCTCCTACTTAAATTTTTACATGAATTGCTTAATTATCAGGCGGTGTGCCTGTCAATTAACTTACTTGTTCTGATAGGGCTCGTGCTTGCGCTTCTCCAGGAAGGCGGACATACCCTCGATCTGGTCGGCAGACTGGAAGCAGCTGCCGAAGAGCTTTTCCTCGATGACGATGGCCTTGTCCATGTCCACCTGAAGACCGTCGTTGATGGCCTGCTTGCAGGCGCGGACGGCGATAGGCGCGTTCTTGGCGATGGTCTCGGCCAGCTTCTCGGCGGCGGGCAGCAGCTCGTCCAGGGGATAGACGGCGTTGACCAGGCCGATGCGGTAGGCCTCGTCAGCCTTGATATTCTTGGCGGTATAGATCAGCTGCTTGGCCATGCCGGGGCTGACCAGGCGGGCCAGACGCTGGGTGCCGCCGAAGCCGGGAGTGATGCCCAGGCCGGTCTCGGGCTGACCGAAGACCGCGGTGTCGGCGCAGATGCGGATATCGCAGGCCATGCTCAGCTCGCAGCCGCCGCCCAGGGCGAAGCCGTTGACCGCGGCGATGGTGGGGATGGGCAGCGTCTCGATGGCGCGGAAAACATCGTTGCCGTGCTTGCCGAAGGCCTCGCCGCCCTCCTTGGTCAGGGTGCTCATCTCGCCGATGTCGGCGCCGGCCACGAAGGCCTTTTCACCGCTGCCGGTGATGACCAGAGCGCGGATATCCGCGTCCACCTTTACGGCGGAAACCAGCTCGTCCAGGTCGGTCAGGACCTCGGAATTCAGCGCGTTCAGCGCCTTGGGACGGTTGATGGTCGCCACGGCGATGAGGCCCTTCTTTTCCAGCAGAATGTTGGTCATGTCAAGTTCCTCCTTATGGTTCCTTTCCGTGGGCGCAGCGCCCGGAAACGGCACGGGGCCGGCAGGTGGGCATACGCCTCCTCATACATATCACATTATAGTGGCCCGTTAGAAATTTATCAAGTCCAACCCACCGGCTTTTTACTTTTTTAGCGGTTTCCACAAAAGTGGACACCGGAATTTGCACACTTTTTCGGGCAGGAGCGCAGCAAACAGGGATATCAGGGAAAAACGTGCTTGTATCCCGGCGCAAGATGGGGTATGATGGGAGAAAATCGTAAAATGGCGAGGACATGAATATGCGGATGCGGAAGAAAAAAAATCTGGCGCCCCGGATGGAAGCCTGCGGCGCGTACCTGATCCGGGACCCGTTCGCCCTGCGTGGGCGCTGGCGGGAGCTGATGCCGGAGGCACGGGAGCTGCGGGTGGAGCTGGGCTGCGGCAAGGGCGGCTTCACCGTAGGGACCGCGGCGGCAGAGCCGGAGGTGCTGCTGATCGCCGTGGAGAAGGTGCCGGACGCCATGGTGGTGGCCATGGAGAAGGCGCGGGACGCGGCGCTGCGAAACGTGTGGTTCGTGGACGGGGACGCGGCGCTACTGCCGGATATGTTCGCCGACGGGGAGATCGACCGGCTGTACATCAACTTCTGCGACCCGTGGCCCAAGAGCAACCAGAAAAAACGGCGGCTGACCCACGGGAACTTTCTTAAAAAGTATCGGCAGGTGCTGGCCGAGGGAGGACAGATCCATTTCAAGACCGACAACGACAAGCTGTTTGAGTGGTCGCTGGAGGAAATACCGCAGTTCGGGTTCGCGCTGTCGGAGGTGACGCGGGATCTGCACGCGGACGGGCCGGTGGGCGTGATGACCGACTATGAGCGCAAGTTCTACGGCGAGGGCAAGAGCATCAACCGATGCGTGGCCACCATGGTGGAATGGACGGAGCCGGAGACAGAGGACGTCCCCTCCCCTGCTGAGTAAACAGAAAAGGCACCCCTGACGGGGTGCCTTTTTTATTTCACACGGCGCCGGGGTAAGACACCGCGGAAAACGGTGTCAGTCCTCGCGCTTTTTAGCGGTCCAGGCCATGCCGGTGACGGAGGTCAGCGCCATGCCGACATACAGGGCAATGCCCGCGTCGAAGGTCTTGGGGCTGCCCTTGGTGCCGTCGGCCTTGGTGTCGGTGGTGGGATAGTAGTAATAGCGAGAAGGAACGGTGTAGGAAGTACCAGCGGTGACAGTGTTGCCGTTGACTTTCACCGTACCGGCATTTTCCTTAGCAGTAACGGTCACGTTGCTGTTGATGCCATCAAGCGCCACATTGTTGGACTTAACGATGGTGATTGCGCCGTCAGCATTGGCCGCAGCCACGATGGCAGACGCGCCGACAACGTAGTTGCCGTCCTTCTTTTCGGCAACAGGCGCGCTGTCAACAAAGTTGCTCACATCACTGGAGAAAGTACCGCCGGCAACACCGAAAGTAGGTGCAGTAGTGAAGTTTTCACCCGTGGTCACGCCCTTGTAGATCGCATCGTTATTGGTGCTGGTAATAGTTCCTCCATTCACATTGACAGTAATATTACCATGACCGTTATAGGTATTGGTAACAGAAATCGCCGCACCAGACTTTTCTGTGCCGTTAGTATTGCCCTGAACTGGCTCAACCTTGTTACCAACAGCAGTCAACGTACCACCATTTACATTCAGAGCACCGCGCTTAACACCAACCGCCTCACGACCGGTCACAGACGCGCCGTTTTCGATGTTCACAACAGCCGCACCGTTCATAGCAATACCCTGATCCGCAGTCGTGTAAATCACAGCACCATTCTTAACGTTAATGATGTTGCTATCGCGCATTGCATCGGTATACTGGCCATCGTTACCAAGGTTGCCGCTGACAAACACGGTACCATACACAGTGCCGGAGATATTGATCACCGCACCGTATCCCACCTTACTATTCTTCCCGGCTTCATTCAAGCAGTCAAAAATAACCGCACTGTTCTTGTCATCGCCCTTCTCATTCACAACAACATCGTTCTCGATATTCAGCACGCTGAAGTTAGCCGCCGAAGTTGCACTGCCATACACGTTCAGAGGCTGGTCGCCAACGACCTTACCATTGGTGATCGTCACTGTGCCACTCATGATGTTCACACGGCCGGTCAATGTCTTTTTCCCCAGGTCGATAGTAAACGCCACACCTGTCTTTTCAATCTTCAGCGCATTTGTCAGGGTCACATCTTGCTGTAGCACGATGGTATCGCCGTCCGATACCGCTGTGATAGCCTCTGCCAGCGTAGCATACTTCGTTGTCGCGCCGTTCTTCGTGATTTCTGCCACTTCATCATCCGCCCACGCGGCGGTGGTGAGGCCCAGCGCCATGACCAGGGCCAGCACGGTTGCTAATACCTTTTTCATTGTTAACACTCCCCAATGATTTTGATATTTCCGCAGGGTGCTTCGTTTTAAGCTTGTTAAAACGCCAAAGCAGGAGTACTCCTGCGGATAGGGCAATTATACCACAAATTTCTTGGTTGTCCAGAGGGTTTTGTAAAATATGCCGGTTTTTCCGGTTTTGGGGCAAATAGGGGGAGGAATTGGGGGGAAATGGGAGGGGGGAAGCGCGCGGGGCGCGCGACACCTCATCCGCCCCTGCGGGGCACCTTCCCCTCGAGGGGAAGGCATGGGGGTTCCGCGCCTGCGGGCGCGGGGGACGGATTGCCACGGCCAGTCTGCGGACTGGTCTCGCAATGACAGGGACGCAAGAAGGCAGATTTTCTTGGTAAAACCTATTGACATTGTAGGGTTTATGTGCTACCATGCAATTACCTACAAAAAAGATATGTTAAAGGAGTGATCCTATGCAGGTCTATGCAGATAATGCGGCCACCACGCGGATGAGCGACAAGGCCGTGGCGGCTATGACGCCCTATTTCCAGCAGTTTTACGGAAATCCCTCCAGCCTGCACACCGTGGGCCAGCAGGCCGCGGAGGCGCTGGCGGACGCACGGCGGCGGGTAGCGGACTGTCTCGGGTGCAGCTTTAAGGAGATCACGTTCACCTCCGGCGGCAGCGAGGCCGACAACCAGGCCATCGTCTCCGCCGCCCGGATCGGCGAGCGAAAGGGCAAGAAGCACATCATCTCCACCGCCTTCGAGCACCACGCGGTGCTGCACACACTGAAGAAGCTGGAAAAAGAGGGCTTTGAGGTGACGCTGCTGGACGTGGGTCCCACAGGCACCATCACCCCCCAGCAGGTGGCGGAGGCCATCCGGGAGGACACCTGTCTGGTGACCATCATGTACGCCAACAACGAGATCGGCTCTATCCTGCCCATCCCGGAGATCGGCAAGGTGTGCCACGAGAAGGGCGTGCTGTTCCACACCGACGCGGTGCAGGCGGCGGGCCACCTGCACATCAACGTGAAGGAGCAGAACATCGACATGCTGTCCCTGTCCGGCCACAAGTTCCACGGCCCCAAGGGCGTGGGCGTGCTGTATGCCCGGCAGGGCATCCCCCTGACCAATATCATCGAGGGCGGCGCGCAGGAACGCGGCAAGCGGGCCGGCACGGAGAACATCCCCGGCATCATGGGTCTGGCGGCGGCGCTGGAGGAGTCCTGCGGGCACATCGATGAGGACACCGTGCGCCTGACAAAGCTGCGGGACAAGCTGATCGCGGGACTGAGTAAGATCCCCCACAGCGCGCTGAACGGCGACCCGGTGCACCGGCTACCCACCAACGTGAACTTCTGCTTCGAGGGCATCGAGGGCGAGAGCCTCCTGCTGCTGCTGGATCAGGCGGGCATCTGCGCCAGCTCGGGCAGCGCCTGCACCAGCGGGTCCCTGGACCCCAGCCACGTGCTGCTGGCCATCGGCCGTCCCCACGAGGTGGCCCACGGCTCCCTGCGGCTGAGCCTGTGCCACGGCACCACGGAGGAGCAGGTGGACTATATTCTGGAAAAAGTGCCCGGCATCGTGGCGTATCTGCGGGATATGTCCCCCATGTGGAAGGACCTGGAGTCCGGCAAGCGGACATTCATTCTGTAATGTAAAGGAGCGTTGAATATGGCTTTGTATACCGATACCGTAATGGACCACTTCCTGCACCCCCGGAACGTAGGCGAGATCGCCGACGCCGACGGCGTGGGCGAGGTGGGCAACGCCAAGTGCGGCGACATCATGAAGATGTACCTGAAGATCAAGGACGGCAAGATCGAGGACGTGAAGTTTGAGACGTTCGGCTGCGGCAGCGCCATCGCCTCCAGCTCCATGGCCACCGAGATGATCAAGGGCAAGCGCATCGAGGACGCGCTGGCCCTGACCAACAAGGAGGTCGTGGACGCGCTGGGCGGTCTGCCCGCCCACAAGCTGCACTGCTCCGTGCTGGCGGAGGAAGCCGTGAAGTCCGCGGTAAAGGACTACTACGACAAGAACGGCATCGCCTACGACAAGAGTAAGTTCCCCGCCTGCGAGGACTGCGAGAGCTGCCGGATGGTGTGAAAGACGGAAAAGAACCGCCGAAGGGCGGTTCTTTTTTTGTTCAAAACACGCCGTAGCCCTGACCCTGGGTGATGATGTAGGACCAGAGGACCGGGCCGACGGCGCCGGTGGTACTGTAGCCCAGGCGGCTTTGCAGGGTGCGGACCGCGGCGGCGGTGGCGGGGCCGAAGATGCCGTCCGCGGTCACGGAGGGCAGGGCTCTGTCCCGCTGCGCCAGCCGGTTCAGCTGGGTCTGAAGCAGCGTCACCTCCGGGCCGGTGTCGCCCTCCACCAGGAAGCGGCCGGGGTATATCTGCCGGGCGAAGGTCTGGTACTCCGACGGCAGCTGGTAGAGCGTCTGCTCATAGACGTTCTGGAGGGTGTTCCAGGTATTGCGGCCCACCACGCCGTCCACCGTCAGGCCATAGGTGCTCTGGAAGGCCAGCACCGCGTCCCGCAGCTCGTCGTCGAACACGTCGGAGATGCGGATGGGCGGAAGTTCCGGCAGGAAAAAGCCGAGAAAGGCCAGGTAGAAGCGGACGGTCTGGACGCCGATGCCGGTGTCGCCCAGGCGGAGGACCTTGGGAAACTGCCGCTGAGCCTCGGAGATGGTCAGGCCCTCGCTGGTGACCTCGGAGAGGCTCTTGACGCCGTTGTAGATGGACTTGATACGGTACCAGGTGGACTTGCCCACGATGCCGTCCTGGGTCAAATTGAAAATGCGCTGGAAGGCGCGGACGGCGGCGGCGGTATCCGCGCCAAAGACGCCGTTGGCCTCGGTGATGGCGGGGATGGCGGGATAGTTCTTGCGGATGCGGTTCAGCTCCCGCTGGATGGTGCGGACGTCCTCTCCCATGCTGCCCACGGTCAGGGGCCGACCGGGGTACGAGGGGGTGCTGTCCCCCACCGGAGCGTTGGTGACCAGGTCGATGTCCTGCCCGTAGTAGTACTGCAATATCTCGTAGGGCGTGCGTCCCTGCTGCGCCAGCTCCTGGCTGCCCCACTGAGACAGCCCCCGGCACTGGGTGCGCACGCCGTCGCAGAACTGGGCGTACAGCGGCTCCACATTGCCGCGGCGGACGATGTAGTTGTTGAAAATGTCGTCCACGATGGCGTTGATGTTCTCGAACGTCTCCTTATTGGGGGAGAATGCCTGATCGTACTGGGTGTTGTTGGTGATGTCGAAATCGTAGCCGCGGCTGCGGTAGAACTCGGTGTAGACCCGGTTCAGCGCCACGGATATCTGCGCCAGCACATTGGCGCGGATGGCGCTCTCGTTCCACGTGGGGTATATCTCGCTGGCGGCCACGCCCTTGATATAGCGGGGAAAGGTGACGGTGACGTTCTCCGCCGGGGCGTCCGGCGCACCCAGATGGACGGTGATGTACTCCGGAATAACGGGATAGGGCACGGCTCAGCCCTCCTCTCGCTGCGGCGGCAGCGTCACGGACAGGACGGACTCGATGCGGGGGAAAATCAGCACCTGCTGGTGCTCCGGACAGTGGTAGTCCGGGTGGCTCACCGCCACGGTGTAAGCGGTGCCGCTGATGCCCGCCGTGTCCGACGACAGTCCCAGCGACGCGGGCAGCGCCGGCAGCAGTATCCTGTCGGCAATGCCGGAGCTGTCGGTCACGCCGGAGTAGAACGTCTCCCGCACCGCGCCGAAGTCGCGGTAGACCTCCACGGACGCGCCGGGGATGGGGAATATCCCTTGGGCGGCGGATACCTGCACCCGCAGGCTGCCCTGCTCCGGGTGGGCATTACGGAACCAGGTGATGGGTTCGATCTGTGCCATGGTCGTTCCTCCCTTTTGCTTTTGGGAGAGTATATGCATCAGCAGAAAAGAAATATCCCCCGGCGGCAGCCGGGGGATATTTGTTGTTTCAGAAGGCCCAGTTGCCCCGGCGGAAGATGGGGACCACATCGCCGTTTTCACAGACGGCGTCGATGTCCATATCCTCGGAGCCGATCATAAAGTCCTCGTGGATCATGGAGTCATTGACGCCCAGGGCGCGGCACTCGGCCAAGGTCTTGTGCTCAAAGTCGTTAATGGTGTCGGCAAAGCCCATGCCCAGGGCCAGATGGCAGGCGGCGTTTTCGTCGAACAGCGTGTTGTAGAACAGCAGTCCGGACTGGCGGATGGGACTGTCGTAGGGCACCAGGGCGCACTCGCCCAGGTAAGCGCTGCCCTCGTCCATGGTGATGAGCTTGGTCAGCAGGTCGTTGTTCTGCTCGGCGTGCCACTCCACGGCCTTGCCCGCGTGGAAGCGGATCCAGAACTTGTCGATGAGCTGCCCCTGATAGCTCAGTGGCTTGGTGGCGTAGACGATACCCTCGGCCTCGCCCCGCTTGGGGGAGATGAAGCACTCCTCGGAGGGGATATTGGGGTTGAAGACAATGCCCTGTAGGCTGCGCTCGCTGCCGCCGCAGAAATGGGCCTCGGGGATCATGCCCACAGTGAAGTCGGTGCCGGTGGCGCTCCTGTAGCGCAACTGGCGGATGTGCAGGCTGTTCAGGTAGTCGCGGCGGTCGTGGATGTCCTTGTTGTGGGCCGCCCAGTTGGCCTGGGGATCGCCCTCCAGCGCACGGGAGGTGGAGAGGATGGCCTCCCACAGCTTCTCCACCGCCTGAGACTTACGCAGGCCGGGGAACAGCTTTTTCGCCCAGGCCTCGCCGGGCACGGCGGCAATACACCACTGGTACTTGTTCTCGATCTGGTCGCGGTAGGGCTTGATAACGGGGAACTTGGCCTGCTGGCTCTTGGCCAGCTTCTCCTGGTCGATGCCCTTCAGGCCGTCCGGGTCCTCGGAGAGCAGGTAGATGCGGCAGGGAATGGTGTCCACATAGTGCTGCCAGCGGGCCAACTCGTAATCCTCCACTCTGGAGAGCGTGGTCAGGCTGCGGTGACGGACGTGGAGCTTCTGCAGGGGCTGGTAGTTCCAGTCCACCACGACCTTTTTGGCCTTGCATTTATAGCACTCGTCCACCAGCATGGCCACAAACTCCGGCTGGTCCAGGTCGGCGGCGATGAACACCTCCTGCCCCTTCTGGATGTTGACGCCGGTGCGGACGATGAGACGGGCGTAGGAACGGAGAACAGACTTTTTCATAGGGAATGCCTCCTTATCGGCAAAATTTCTGTTATGGGTATTGTACCACCGCGGGCGGGATTTGAAAAGCGGCAGGGCGGGACGTTCAAAAATTATTTTCATTTCTTTAATGTTCCTCTAATAAACCGGACGTAAGATAAAGCTATCCTAAGGAAGCACACAACACATCAACACAAGGCCATCTACATATACAATACGGTTTCAGGAGGTAAAGAATATGAAACGTTTTCACATCATCAAAAAGGCTTCCCCCGTCAACTACGCGCTGGAGAGCAGCCGCACCCTGGACAACGGCGTGGTGCTGAAGCTGATCCACTGCGGCGAGACGCTGACCGTGTCCGCCAGCTATGAAAAGCAGCTGGAGAGCTTCGCCGACCTGCGCTCCGTGGAGGAGGCGGCGTATATCGAGGACTATCTGACCCGGAAGTACAGCGGTGTGGACGCCGCTGACCTGCCCATGCTGACGGCGTAAGGGTTGTCAGGGAAAACACTTTCTGGTATACTGGGTGTGAGCGAGAGGTCCCGCCCGCCAATGGGCGGGCGGGACATTTTTTCTGCTGCCGGACGGCAGTTTGTGGAGGAGGACACGGCGCTGGAGGGCATGGTCCTGACCTTTGACGGGGCGGAGAGCGTGGAGGCACGGATGGACGTGATACTGATGACCCGGCTGCTGAACAATCTCATTTCCAACGCCTTCCGGTACGGCAGCGACGGCGGACACGTCCGTGTAACCGTCCGCCGGGAAGCGGAGCAGGCGGTACTGACTGTCCGAGATGACGGCCAGGGCATCCCGCCGGACCAGCAGGAAAAGATATGGCAGCGCTTCTATCAGGTGGACGCGGCCCGCAGCGGCGGCGAGGGCACCGGGCTGGGGCTGTACATGGTACGCCAGATCGCACGGCTCCACGGCGGTACGGCGGAGGTGGAGAGCGTGCCCGGGCAGGGCAGCACATTCACCGTGCGGATCCCGGCGGAATGACATACATTTTCCCCGCCTGCGGGCGGGGAAAATTTTTTCATATCCCCTATTGACTCTGCCATGGTGGGAGGGTATAGGATAGGTACGAGCTCAAGGAAAGACGATGGAGGTGCCCCCATGCTGAAGATCGGAGATTTTTCAAAGCTGTCCCCCCCGGCCGCGCATTTGCGCTCCCCTCACGAACCCCCCGCCTGACGGTGGGGGGTTCTTTATGATTTGCTTGACCGGGTTGACTTTCACGGGACAGGCGGGCATAATAGGGCATACTATACTGATGGGAGGTGCGGTCATGGCGGACATTTTCATACGGGCGCTGCCCAGGTACACACCGGACCTGATCGTGCTGCTGGGGCTGTATCTCCTGCTGCTGGGCCGGTGGAAAAAGCAAGGGCGACGGCGGGTGCTGGTGTACACGGTGTTCAGCGTGTATATGCTGGGCGTGCTGTGGGTGACGGTGCTGCCGGTGCTCTCCATGCTGGGAATACACCATGCCTACGCGCCCATGAACCTGGAGCCGTTCCGGGATCTGCGGCTGGGGTACGGCAACGCAGAGCGGCAGGTCTTTCTAAACGTGCTGATGACGGTGCCCTTCGGCATTCTGTGGCCGGTGGTGCGCCGGGGAAAGGCAGGGGTGTTCCGTACGGTGGGGGCGGCGTTTCTGCTGAGCCTGTGCATCGAGCTGATCCAACCGCTGCTGCCCACAGCACGGATGTCGGACATCACCGACCTGATCTGCAACACTGCCGGCGGGCTGATCGGCTACGGGCTGTACCGGCCGTGGAAAAAGGCTTTAGGCTGCTGGATGTAAAAAACGACCGCCGAGGCGGTCGTTTTTGCTTATTGCAGGGCTTCGCGGAGGCAGCGGACCTTTTGGGCCAGCTGGGCGAAGGCGGCGGGGGTGAGGGACTGGGCGCCGTCGGACAGGGCGGTGGCGGGGCGGTCATGGACCTCCACCAACAGTCCGTCGGCCCCGGCGGCCACGGCGGCCAGCGCCAGCGGCTCCACCAGATCGGCGCGGCCCGCGGCGTGGCTGGGGTCCACAATGACCGGCAGATGGGTCAGGCGCTTCAGCACCGGAACGGCGGACACATCCAGGGCGGCGCGGGCGGGGGTCAGGCCGCTGCGGATACCACGCTCGCAGAGAATGACCTGCGTATTGCCGCCGGACAGGATATACTCCGCGGACAGCAGCAGCTCCTCCACCGTGGCGGAGGTGCCGCGCTTGAGCAGGATGGGCTTGCGGGTACGGCCGAGAGCCTTCAGCAGGGCGAAGTTCTGCATATTGCGCGCACCCACCTGCAGCACGTCCACATCAGCCAGCGTGTCCAGCTGGGCGGGATCGGTGATCTCGGTAACGGTGGGCAGGCCCGTATCACGGCCGGCCTGTACCAGCAGCGCCGCGCCCTGCTCACCCAGACCCTGGAAGGTGTAGGGCGAGGTGCGGGGCTTGAAGGCGCCTCCGCGGAGCATGACGGCCCCGGCGGCCTTTACGGCGGCGGCGACGGTCTGTATCTGGTATGCGGACTCCACGGCACAGGGCCCGGCGATCAGGCAGAAATCCGCGCCCACGCGGACATCGCCCACCGGCACCACGGTATTCTCCGGATGAGTGCTCCGGGCGGCCAGGTGATAGGCCGGGGTCAGGCGACGGGCCTCCTGCACATAGGGCAGGGCCTGAAGCGCGGCGGGGTCCAGCCGCCACGTCTCTCCCACCAGGGGCAGGAGGAGGGATGTCTCCCCCGCTACGCAGCCGCCCTTGACGTTTTGCAGAGCCAGCTGGGCCAGCAGCTGGCGGATGGCAGGCTCCGGGGTGTTCTTTTGCAGTACGAGTATCATAACGGATCGCTCCCTGTATTGTAGTCAGGTGGTTATTATAGCGTATCCCATCGGTTTTTGCAATCCGTGAAAAGCGCATATTGACAAAAACAGGCAGGGCCATATAATGAACTTGTATTACAAATGGGCGTTCTGCGTGCCCCCTTCCCTGCCGCAGACACGGCGGAACAAGGAGAGAGAAAAAAGGAGAAATGATGGAACGGAAATTTACACTGAGCTGCTGCTCCACGGTGGACCTGCCCTATTCGTACATGGAGAGCCGGGACATCCCCGTGCTGTTTTACACCTACGTGGTGGACGGGCAGACCTATGACGACGACATGGGCCGCGATCCGGCGGCGCTGCCCCGGTTTTACGGCTTTCTGAAGGCGGGCAAGCTGCCCCAGACCAGCCAGATCAATGCGGCGGGCTATATGGACTTTTTTGAGAAGCTGCTGCAGCAGGGCGGCGATGTGCTGCACATCGCGTTCACGTCCGGGCAGTCCTGCTCGGTGAACAACGCCTATCTGGCGGCAGCAGAGCTGAAGGACAAGTACCCCGGGCAAAAGCTGATCGTCATCGACTCCCTGTGCTCCTCCAGCGGCTACGGCCTGCTGGTGGACTACGCCGCCGATATGCGGGACGCGGGTGAGGACATCGACACCGTGGCGCAGTGGGTGCTGGACAACCGGAACAAGGTGCATCACCAGTTCTTTTCCAGCGATATGACCCAGTTCCGGCGGACAGGCCGGGTATCCGGCGCGGCGGCCACGGTAGCCACGGTGCTGAACATCTGCCCCATCATGCGGCTGGACGACAAGGGCGCCATCAAGGCATACAGCAAGGTGCGGGGCAAGAAAAAAGCCGTGGAGACTACGGTGGACACCATGGAGCAGCACGCCCAGGGCGGCCGGGACTATGACGGCAAGTGCTTTATCTGCCACAGCCAGTGCCCGGAGGATGCCCGGCTGGTCATGGACGCCGTGGAGTATCGCTTCCCGAAGCTGAAGGGGAAGGTACGCCTGTGCGACATCGGCACCATCATCGGCAGCCATGCCGGACAGGGCACCGTGGCGGTGTTCTTCATGGGCGACGAACGGCCGGAGATGGAGTGAAAACGGAAAAAGGCACCCCCGACGGGGTGCCTTTTTTATTTCGCGCGGCGCCGGGGTAAGACACCGCAGGAAATGCGGGTCAGTTTCCGCGCTTTTTAGCGGCCCAGGCCATGCCAGTAACGCTGAGAACAGCGGTCACGGCGTAGATACCCACGCCCGCGTCGAAGGTCTTGGGGCTGCCCTTAGTGGTGTCATTGGTCGTGGTGGAGGGATAGTAGTAATAGCCGCCGGTGGAGGGGGTGGGATCAGTCTCCGTGCAGATAATGCTGACATTCGTTACATTGTTCGCACCATAGCAGAACACTGTCACACCCAGCGCCGTATACGGTGCTCGAGTGCCATCTCCGGCCTGCTCCACCGTCGCTGCGGGCACCAGCTTACCGTTAACACGGCAGTTTGTCAGCTTATATAAGGTCGTACCGCCATCCGAGTTGAGCAGTCCAAACAGATAACCGCTCTCTGCAGGCCATGTGTTGTTGGCAGCGCCCTTTGCAATCGTCAGATTCTTTATGCTGCACTTCTCATATGCGCCGCCGCAGCCGTCACTGACACGGTTAGCCGAATTACATACATAGCCCGCAATGCCGCCTACACGCTTTTCAGACGCATACAACTTCGTGCTTTCAATGGTGATGGTGTTGATTTTCTCGCCGTTTAGCGTATAACCGACAATACCGGCAATATTTTTAGTACCACTTACCGTGCTGTTTGTGACGGTAATGTTGCTGAACTCACTGAACAGGTTGGCAGTTCCCGCCAGTACGGCCACATTCTGCCCGCCGCTGACCTTGGCATTGTCGAATTTCAGGTTCTTGATACACAGTCCCTGCTCTCTGCCGGGCTCAAGGAATCCAAAGAATCCAACATTGTCGCCATTACCATCTATCTTCATATTGGAAATGGTGTGGTTCTGCCCGTCAAACGTTCCGTTGAAGCGCCACGGGTCATTTACGTCGCCAATAGGCTCCCAACTTGCTTCACCGCTCATGTCGATGTCGTTATCCAGCACGATGGTATAGCCGTAATAGGCTTCATTTTTCAGGCGTTCACTCTGTCCATCCCTCCAGTAGTTGCCCACGGCCTGCCACTGGGCGTTCTTCAGATTTGCACGGAACTCTTTCAGACCTTCGAGGTTCTTGATATGCCACACGTGTTCATTCTCCGTGTCCTGATAAAAATTCTCGGATGTCGTGCCCGGGCCGCCTTCGGTGCTTCCTCCCTCCGCCCACGCGGTGGCGGTGAGGCCCAGTGCCATGATCAGGGCCAGAATGGTTGCCAATACTTTTTTCATTGTAACACTCCCCATAGAAATTTATATTTCCGCAGACCCCATCGTTTTAATAAAATCGTTATTAAAACGCAATGCAACGACGTCGTTGCATTGCGTTTTAATAAAATCGTTATTAAAACGCAATGCAACGACGTCGTTGCGGATACTTTAATTATAACAAGTATTTTCCGTTTGTCCATCCCTTTTTGTAAATTCTCCCAGATTTTGTCCCGTGTTCTTTGCAAAATTATAAAATATATCCATTTCCTTCCATTTTTGCCGCGGCAAAAGCAGGAGGCCGCACGGCCTCCTGCTTCTCTTTCACTGTTTATCTTCCGGTCATGACGGTCATGACCTCGAACTCCTCGTGGTTCAGGGTCTTGGTCATGGCCAGGCCCTCATCAATGTCCACGTTGCTGATCCGGTCGCCCTTGGCGCAGACGATGCGGTTGGTCTTGCCCTCCGCCAGCAGCTGCACCGCCTCGTAGCCCATGCGGGTGGCGGTGACGCGGTCCTTGGCTGTGGGGCTGCCGCCCCGCTGGATGTGGCCCAGAATGGTGACGCGGGGGTCCAGCCCCAGCTCCTTTTTGATCTGCTCGCCCACGGCCATGCCGCTGGCGGCGCCCTCGGCCACCACGATCATAAAGTTGGTCTTGCCGCTGATGCGGGCGCGGCGGATCTTCTCAGCCACGTGCTTTTCAAAGTCGTAGGGGCGCTCGGGCACCAGCACGGCGGTGGCGCCGATGGCCACGCCCACATACAGCGCCAGATAACCGGCGCGGTGGCCCATGACCTCCACCACGGAGCAGCGCTCGTGGGACTGCATGGTATCGCGGAGCTTGTCCATACACTCCACGGCGGTGTTGGCCGCGGTGTCGAAGCCGATGGTGTAGTCGGTGCAGACGATGTCGTTGTCGATGGTGCCAGGGATACCCACCACGGAAACGCCGAACTTGGACAGGTCCTGCGCGCCGCGGAATGTGCCGTCGCCGCCGATGGCCACCAGGCCGTCCAGACCGATGAGCTTGCAGGTGGCGTAGGCCTTCTCCTGCCCCTCCTTGGTGCGGAACTCGTCACAGCGGGCGGAGTACAGAATGGTGCCGCCGCGGTTGATGATGCGGCTGACGCTGGCGTTGTCCATCTCGACGATGTCGCCGGAGATCAGGCCCTGATAGCCGCGGCGGATGCCCACGCACTCGATGCCCCGGGCGTTGGCGCTGCGGACCACGGCGCGGATGCAGGCGTTCATGCCGGGGGCGTCGCCGCCGCTGGTCAGCACGCCGATACGTTTGACTGCGTTTTTCATACGCTATTCCCTCACTTTGCCAAGGGGCGGTGCCCCTGAATATGCAGGCATATTGTACCATACGTTTGGTCTGTTTTCAAGTCCTTCGGCGAGCCGCGGCAAATTTTTGCCTGTACAGTCCGCCGGTTTTGTGGTATCATCCCTATGATAAACGAAAGGAGCGACCGTCATGCACTCACAATTCGCAGAATTGACGCCCAACTGGTTCAATCGGGCGTTCATATACACCGGCTCCATCGGGGAGTTCCGCTACCGCTTCGATGGGGATAAGGACGCGGGAATCCTGCACACCGCTGTATACAGCAATGTGTGCTATGAGCTGGCGCAGGACAAGGAGGAACGGGATTTCGCCTGGGACGAGGCGGGCGTGGAGGCGCTGAAGGCCTGGCTGCAGGAAAAATATGAGGCATACTGCACGGCGCAGAAATGACAAAAGCACCCCGCGGGGTGCTTTTTTGCGTCAGTCACGCCAAGTGCTGCCCAGGAACAGCGCCAGCAGGGGCATCAGCTCCAGACGGCCCATGAGCATCTCCAGCGACAGCACCAGCTTGCTCAGGGGCGAGAGGATGGAGAAATTCTCCATGGGGCCGAGGATGCCCAGGCCGGGGCCCACATTGCTGATACAGGTCAGTGACGCGGCGAAGGACTCCTGGAAGCCATAGTTGTCCCAGCTGACCACCAGCGCACCGGTCAGCAACACCAGCAGATAGGCGCAGATAAAGGAGCTGGCGGCGGAAACGACGCGCTCCTCCACGGCCTGACCGTCCATCTTGATGACGCTGACATGGTTGGGATGGGCCAGACGCTTCAGCTCGCGCTTGAGACTCTTGCACAGAATGGCGACCCGGGATATCTTGATACCGCCGGCGGTGGAGCCGGCGCAGCCGCCGATGAACATCAGCATCACCAGTGCCATGCGGCAGAAGGTAGGCCACAGGGCGAAGTCCACAGTGGCGAAGCCGGTAGTGGTGATGATGGTGACGGTCTGGAAAGCAGCATCGGTGATGGAGTCGTGAAAGCCCACACCGGCCTGCGCCCACAGATTGACGCACAGCAGCAGTGTGGTGGCGGTCACCACGCCCACATAGATCCACAGCTCCTCGCTGCGGAGCGCCTCCTTCACTTTGCCGCGGACAGACAGGAACATCAGTGAGAAGTTGACGCCCGCCAGGAAGGAGAACACGGTGACGATCCACATGACCGCCTTGGACGCACCCGTTAGGGAGGTATCATAAATCGAGAAGCCGCCGGTGGCCATAGTGGTAAAGCTGTGGCAGACGGCGGAGAACCAGCTCTCGCCCGCCAGCCGCAGGGCCAGCACCTCGCAGAGGGTCAGCACCACATAGATCAGATAGAGTATCTTGGCGGTACCGCCCACCTTGGGCACCAGTTTGGTCTTGATGGGACCAGGGCTCTCAGCCCGCATGAGGAACACCGCGCCCTCGCCCAGCTTCGGCGTCAGCGCCAGGAACAGCACCAGCACGCCCATGCCGCCCATCCATTGGGTCAGGGAGCGCCACAGCAGCACGCTGCGGGGCAGGTGGGACACGGCGGTGAAGGTGGACGAGCCGGTGGTGGTCAGGCCGGAGACCGTCTCGAACACGGCATCGATATAACTGTCCAGAACACCGGTGAACACATAGGGCAGCGCGCCGAACAGTGCCAGCAGCATCCAGCTGAGGGCCACTGCCGCAAAGCCGTCGCGGCTGTGCATCTGGGTCTTTTTCACCGGGATCAGATGCAGCACCGTGCCCGCTGTGGCACAGAGCAGCGCCGTCAGCAGAAACTGCTGCCAGCAGGTCTCGGCATAAATACAGGCCGTCAGTGCCGGCAGCAGCAGGAAGCCTGCCTCGACCCACAGGATGTAGCCCATTGTGTGTGAGAGCAATCGAAAGTTCATAGAAAATACCTCAAAGAAAAGGTGAAAAGCCTTCGGGTATTATATAACCGCGCGGGACGGGTGTCAACCTCAGTCCAGCTTGCCCTCCAGCGCCGAGAACAGGGCGGGCATATCCACGTCCTTGCCGGTGAACATCTTGAAGGCACGGGCCGCCTGGTAGAGCAGCAGATCGATGCCGGACACGGTGGGCAGGCCGCGCTTTTCTGCCTCGCGCAGCAGCATGGTCTGCCGGGGGTTATAGACCAGATCGTAGACGGTGACGCCTGCCGGGGCGTCACGCAGGAAGCCCAGGTCGGAAAACTCCTTCATGCCGGCCATGCCCAGAGAAGTGGCGTTGATGAACAGGTCGCTCTCGGCCATGGCATGGCGGACGGGGAAAATGCCGAAGTAGATGAACTGCGCCTTATCCGGGTAACGCGCGGCCAGATCCTGGGCCGGATAGACGCTGCGGTTGGTGACGAAAATCTTTTTAACACCGGCGCCGACCAGCGCATCACAGATGGCGTCTCCGGCGCCGCCGGTACCCAGTAGCAGCACGGTCTTGCCCTCCGGCTCCAGGCCGCGGGCGCGCAGGCTGTCCACAAAGCCCCGACCGTCGGTGTTGTAGCCAATGGCCCGGCCGTTCTTGATGCAGACGGTGTTCACCGCGCCGCAGGCGGCTGCCGCGGGGCTCAGCTCGTCCAGCAGCGGCAGGATGGCCTCCTTGTGGGGCATGGTGACGTTGAACCCGGCACAGCCGCCGGCCTTGGCCTCGGCCACGAAGTCGGCCAGATCGCGGGGCTGAACGCGGCGGACTTCATAGGTGTAGTGTACGCCGGTCTGGGCGATCATGGTGCCGTGGAGCAGCGGCGAAAGGCTATGATCCACGGGGTCGCCGATAAGATAGAGCTTTTTGTTGGTCATACAAGTGCCTCCCCTGTGCAGCCGCAGGTGGGCGCAGCCGCAGTGTTATTGGTGTGTTGGAGCAGATAGTCCATGGCTTCGAGATAGCCGGCAAGTCCGTGGCCGGTGATAACTTTGGCGCAGGCCGGCGCGGTGACGGACACGGCCCGGAAGGGCTCGCGGGCGTTGATATCGGAAATATGCACCTCCACCGCCGGGACGGGGGCGCAGCGCAGAGCATCATAGATGGCGTAGCTGTAATGCGCGTAGGCCCCGGGGTTGATGACGATGCCGCCGAAGCCGGCCCGGGAGGCCTGGATAGCGTCGATAAGCGTGCCCTCATGGTTAGACTGGAACAGCTCCACCTGGCAGCCCACGGCGGCGGCGTGCTCGTAAATCAGTTTACATAAATCGTAATAGCTCTGTCTGCCGTAGATGTCCGGCTCCCGCTGGCCCAACAGGTTCAGGTTGGGGCCGTTGAGGATGAGCAGCTTCATGGCGTATCCCTCCATAGTCGCAGAATAAAGTCCTTCATTTGGTCAACAGTGCCGTCAGGCACCCGATAATGGGCGCAGGCCGCGTACAGCGGGCAGCGGACGGCATACAGGGCCCGCAGGGCCGCCTCTCCCCCGGCGAGCAGCGGACGTCCGGCGGCGTAATCAGTCGACATAATATTATCCACCGTCCGGTCCAGCCAGAACACCGTGCCGCTTCGACGCAGGAGCTCACGGTTCTGTTCCGTCAGCACCGCGCCACCGCCGGTGGCGATGACGCAGGGCGTTTCCGTCTCTGCGCAGAGTGTTTCCAGCGTCCGGCGTTCCAGGGCACGGAAGGCAGCCTCGCCCTCCGCGGCGAAAATCGCCGGAATGGAACGGCCCGCTGTCTGCTCCGCCAGCGTGTCCGCGTCATAAAAGGGCACGGACAGCGCCCGGGCCAGGGCGGCGCCGATGGTGGTCTTGCCGCCGGCGGGCATACCGATGAGGATGAGCCGCCCCGTCATGCCTGCTCCTCCCGGGAGAGCGCCATCAGCAGGGTCATCAGGCGCTCCGCCTGATCGCGGCGCTCCGGCAGCATATCGCCCCGGGTACGGAGGACTTCCGCCTCCCGGGCCTTATCCCGGACCGGCAGACCGTGGGCGCTCTTATACGCGCCGATGGCGGCAGACAGCCGCTGACGGCGGTCAAACAGCTCCAGGATCGCCGCGTCCGTCTCGTCCAATCGGCAGCGCAGACCATCCAGGTCGGCGGGCGTGTCCGGCAGCAGCTGGCACACCGCCAGGGCGGCGGCGGACTCTACCGCCGGGGCGGCGCGGAGCGCGATGCATGTGTCATGGCGACCGGGGACGGAGATAGTCGTCTCCGTCATGGTATATAGGTCCACGGTCCGCTGTTCCTTAGCGATGGACGGTGTGGGGCGGAACGTCACGTCGAACACCACGTCCATGCCGTTGGTGATGCCGGCGTTGACGCCGCCGGCATGATTGGTCGCTGTGCGAACAGCGCCACGGACCATCGTAAACGGGTCATTGGCCGCGCTGCCGCGCATTTGGGCGAAAGTCTCCCCCGCGCCGAAGCCGATGGCCTTGACGGCGGGAATGGCAAACACATGGCGGGCGATGGTGCCCTCCACGGTATCCCGCCAGTCAGGGCCGCCCAAACCGGCGGGCAGACCGCTGACGGTGCAGCGGATCACGCCGCCCACACTGTCGCCGTCCGCTTTGGCAGCGGCAGCGCGTGCCCGCAGAGCCTCCTCATCCAGGACATCCGCGTGAACGGCGATATGGGCCGTCTTCAGGTATGTGATCGCCAGCGCGCCGGCCACGGTCAGCGGCGCGGTGAGCCGCCCGGAGGTATGGCCGCCGCCCCGGGGATCGTTGCAGCCCAGGGCGCGGACCGCGGCGGTATAGTCTCCGTGGGAGGGCCGGGGCTTGTGTTTCAGGCTGTCGTAGTCGGCGGAACGGACATCACCGTTGTAAATGACCGCCGCCAGCGGATCGCCGGTGGTGCGGCCCTGATAGACACCGGACAGGAAGTGCGCTCCCTCTTTTTCCTGCCGGGCGGTGGTCAGTCCCCCCTGCCCCATGCGGCGCAGCAGCTGTTCACGGATAAAGGCCTCGTCCACCGGCAGACCCGGCGGCACATCCGTCAGCAGGACACCCACCGCCGGACCGTGGGACTCGCCGAAAAGCGTGTAGTGCATCACGATTCCAGCACCTCCCAGTTTCCGCCCAGGGCGGCAAGCTCGCGCCAAAAGGCGGGGTAGGACTTCGCCACCGTCTCAGCGCCGGACAGTGTCACGGGGCCGTCGGCCACCATAGCGGCGCAGCCAGCCAGCAGGGCGATGCGGTGGTCACCGCAGGCAGAGACATCTCCGCCGTGCAGCGCGCTCACGCCGTGGATGACCAGTCCGTCCGGCTGCACCTCTGCCGAAGCGCCCAGCGCGTTCAGCACAGCGGAGACGGCGGTCAGGCGATCACTTTCCTTCTGCCGCAGGAACGCGGCGTGGGTAAAGCGGGTATCGCGGCCCGGGCGCAGCGCGGCGTACAGGGCCAGCGGCGGCAGAAGGTCCGGGGTGTCGGAGATATCGATCTGCTCCGGCAGCTTGTCCAGATAGCGCAAGATGGCCGCGTCGCCCTGGAGATAGGGCGGCGGCGCCAACGGGATACGAAGGGCCTCTCTTCTCTGTCTGGGAAGCAGGGCACGCAGCACCAGCCAATAGGCCGCAGCGGACCAGTCCGGCTCATCCAACAGCGGCGCGGGGCGACAGAACTGCCCGCCGGGGATATGCCAGCCATCGGTGATTTTCTCCACGGTGATGCCGTGGCGAGCCAGGACCGCCAGAGTCATCTGCACATAGGGCCGGGAGACGGCCTCTCCGGTGACGGTAATGTCCGAGTCCCCCGGCAGCAGCGGCAGCGCCAGCAGCATACCGGAGATCAGCTGGGACGTCTCATCTCCCGGCAGCGACCAGTGGCCCGCTGTCAGCGGGCGGGTCAGGGCAAGGCCCTGCTCCGTGCGCCGCAGGCCCAGATCCCCGGGGATAGGACGAGAGAGCAGCCGGTCGGAGCCAGTGAACACCGCGTCGGTGCGGCCAAGGGCCATGAACAGCGGCAGCAAAAAGCGCAGGGTGCTGCCGCTGTCGCCGCAGTCCACCAGCGGCGCCGGGGCGGTCAGGCAGGTCAGTCCCCGGTAGGTCGCCAGCACATCCTGTGCCGCGTGGGGCGGCAGCTCCGTGACCTGGCCCGCCAGAAACCGGCAGATCAGCTCGCGGTGCAGCAGGCTTTTGGAGGGTGGCACCGTGACGGTGCCCCGCAGAGACGAAGGCGTCAATAACAGCTTCATGCTTTATCCTCCCATAAATCGGACAGGGGCACCGTCACCAGTTCACCCTGTCCCATACAGCGGACGATGACCAAATGCACCGTACCGCCGGCGGTTTTTTTATCGTGGCCCACGCAGCGGCGCAGGGCCGCCTCGTCACAGTCGATGGCCGTGGGCAGGCCGTACCGCGTCAGCAGCGGCTCCAGCCGCGCCAGCACATCGGTGCCGCCATAGCCATTGGCTATCTGCCAGCGAAGGGTACGGCACATCCCGGCGGCCACAGCCTCGCCATGGGTCCAGGTGTCGTACCCGCCGACAGCCTCGTAACCGTGGCCGAAGGTATGGCCAAAGTTCAGCAGGCGGCGCGCACCGTGGTCCTCCGCATCACCGGATACCAAGTGCAGCTTGGCCCGTCCGCAGGCGGCGACAAGGGCCGTCAGGGCCTCGCCGCTGTCGCTCCGCAGACCCTGCTCGGCGGCGGCCAGCAGGGCGGAATCGGCCACCAGCCCGGTCTTGATGACCTCCGCCATACCGGAGGCAAACTGCCGCTGCGGCAGCGTCGCCAGGCAGGCAGGGTCCGACAGCACCAGAGACGGCTGGTGGAACGCGCCCAGCAGATTCTTGCCCTCCGGCAGGTCCAGAGCCGTCTTGCCGCCCAGGGCGCTGTCCACCTGGGCAAGCAGCGTGGTGGGGATATGGGCCAACGGCACGCCCCGCAGCAGTGACGCGGCGGCAAAGCCCGCCGCGTCGCCGCAGGCGCCGCCACCTAGCGTCACCACGCCGCAGGAACGGTCAAAACCGCTGTCCAGTATCCGGCGGCACAGGGACAACCATGCCTCCGGCGTTTTGGCACTCTCGCCCTGGGGCAGCAGGAACAGCCTCGATTCCAGTCCGGCGGCACGGAAGCTGCCCTGCACCCATTCGCCGTAGAAGGCGGAGACGGCCTCATCCGCCGCCAGCGCCCAGCGGCGCACCTGCGGCACGTGCTGCCGCAGCAGCGCGCCGGCGCGCCCCAGAACACCGGCGCCGATACACACCGTGCAGGTCGCGTTGTTCAGTTGGACGGTGAACTGTTCCATAGACTTCCTCCGCAGCCGGCCGGCCATTGTACTCAGCAAAGCGATTCCCGCTTGGCAATCAAATCCTTGTCAATCGATGGTAATATCAACACCTAATATAATATAAATTCATCAACAAATCTATCGTATATATTGTATCGCAGCAGGGCAGTGTTTGCAATAAAAAAGCGAAAAAAGCCGCCGCACAGCGGCGGCGGAAAAACAGGCCCGCCGCCGAAGAGCGGTGGGCCGTATATGTCAGTCGTCCAGATTGTTCAGCTTAGAGCAGCGTTCGTATTCCACCTGCATGACGGAGGCCACGGTGTGGCGGCCGTAGTCATCCAGCTTGGCGTACTGGGTCAGCAGCTGCTCGGTATCATCGGTCAGATAGAAGGCGGCATCATCGGCCATCGCCTTGATGCCCAGCGTCTTGCAGATCTGCATGACGGTATCAAACGAAGAACCGCCGACGCCGTTGTGGAGGGCGCTGTTGATGGTGGACAGGGGCACGCCCACCGCAAAGGCAAACTGCCGCACGCTCCGGTACTGCCGCGAGATCTCGTCACGAACGATGGTAGTCAGATTATCCATAATACGTCCTCCACTCATGTATAATAATGATAAAGTGATTTCCTATAATTTCCAGTTATGCTTACAGTATTATAGCATGCTTTTCACGTTTCGACAACCTGAAATGCTTTTTTTAATAAAAATTTCATTTTTTCGGTTTTTTACGAAAAATTGAACCCGGTCGGGCGGAAACAGCCGCGCCGATAAATTATGCTTTGATTTTACCAACAATCATGGTATACTAAACATCCGAGGTATATTGATATGAGTGGTAACAAAAAATTCCCCCGCACCCACGCCGGCCGGCTGGCCGCCGACATGGTGCTGCGGTACTATACCCACGACGTAGCCCGGGACAGCGCGGCGCTGACGTATTATCTGCTGTTCGCCATCTTCCCCCTGCTGATCTTCATCAGCACCCTGCTGGGTCTGCTGGAGCTGGACGTAGCGTATATCACCTCCGTACTGGAGCCGCTGCTGCCGGCAGACGTGGTGGACGTGGTGCGCTCATATCTGGAGTACGTCTCCGCCAACCAGAGCCGTCAGCTGCTGTGGTTCAGTCTCATCTTCTCCATCTGGTTCCCCATGCGGGCCTCCGGGTGCCTGATGCACTCGCTCCGCAAGGCCTTTGGCCGCAGTGCGCCGGAGAGCTTGTGGCGCAGCCAGCTGCGGATCCTGCTGTTCACTGTATGGCTGATCGTCGTTATCGCCGTGACGCTGGTGCTGGTGGTGGTGGGACGGTCCGTACTGGAGTTTGTCGGGCGGTTCATCACCATCACCGACTCGTTCATCACCGCGTGGAGCTCCCTGCGCTTCGTGCTGCTGGCGGTGGTCATGGCTATCACGCTGGTGATCCTGTATATGCTCTCCCAGGGCCAGCGCCGGCCGCTGCGGGAGGTACTGCCCGGCGTGGGCGGTTCACTGGCGGCGTGGATGGTGCTGAGCATGGCGTTTTCGTACTACGTAGAGCACCTGGGGCGCTACTCGGTGCTGTACGGCTCCATCGCCACGGTGATCGTGGTGCTGCTGTGGCTGTATATGTCGGGACAGATACTGATACTGGGCGCGGAGTTTGCCGCCGCCCTGCTGGAAAAGAGGCAGACCGCCGCCCCCTCGGGCGGAGAGGAGGACGCATGAAGATCATCATCGTAGGCTGCGGCAAGGTGGGCTATGCCATCGCCCAGCAGCTGACCCAGGAAAAACACGACATCACGGTGGTGGACGATGAGGCCGCCCACCTGAACCGTGCGGACAGCACGCTGGACGTGCTGTGCATCCACGGCAACGGCGCCTCCATCAGCGTTCTGATGGAGGCCGGAGCGCGGGACGCCGACCTGGTCATCGCCGTTACCGGCGTGGACGAGACGAACCTGGTGTGCGCGCTGATCGCCAAAAGCGTGGGCGCACAGCACACCATTGCCCGGGTGCGGAACCCGGAATACCGGCGGGACGCGGATATGCTCAAGCGGGAAATCGGCCTGGATATGGTCATCAACCCTGACCTGGCCGCGGCGCAGGAGATCGCGCGGATCCTCAGCTTCCCGGCAGCCATTTCCGTGGAGCCCTTTGCCGGCGGGCGCATCGACATGATCGGCTTTCAGCTGCACCCGGAGGATACCATCCTCGGCCGCAGCCTCAGCGACTTTCACCGGGAGCGCGTGGCGGAGGTGCTGATCTGCGCCGCCCAGCGGGGCGATGAGTTCATCATCCCCAACGGCGCCTTCGTGCCCCAGCTGGAGGACCGGCTGTACATGGTAGGCAGCAAGGCCGAGCTGCACAAAATGCTCAAGAGCATGGGGCGCAGCCTCCAACGGGTAAAGGACGTGTCCATTCTGGGAGGCAGCCGAATCAGTATGTACCTGAGCTGGGAGCTGGCACGGGCCGGCACGCGGGTCCATGTGGTGGAGCAGGACCATGATAAGTGTCTGCGGCTGTCTCAGGACCTGCCGGGCGCCATGATCATCGAGGGCGACGGCACGGACATCGACCTCATCAAATCGGAAAACCTGTTCGGTGCGGACGGCTTCGTGGCACTGACGGGCCGTGACGAGGAAAATCTACTGATGGCCCTGGCCGCCCGCCGTGCCGGTGTGCGGAAGGTGCTGGCGAAAATGACCCGTCCCAACTACATGGAGCTGGTACAGGAGACGGGACTGGGCAGCATCATCAGTCCCAAGGATATCATCGCCAACCAGATCACCCGCTATGTCCGCGCGCTGGCCAACTCCCAGGGCATGGCAGTGGAGTCACTGTACAAGCTGCTGGGCGGCAAGGTGGAGGCTCTGGAATTCACTGCCAGCAACGACGGCAACGGCATACTGCACACGCCGCTGATGAAGCTGCCCCTGCGCCACGGCGTTCTGCTGGCCGCCATCGTGCGGGAGGGCCGGACGATCATCCCCGGCGGCATGACCACCATTGAGCCGGGAGATCATGTGCTGGTGGTGACCAACGTTCCCGGTCTGACGGACCTGAAGAACATTCTGGCATAATCAAAACCTCCGGCTAAGCCGGAGGTTTGATCTGGCCCTATAAGGGCCTATTACTGGCAAGCCCCTCAAGGGGCACGAATTTTTCTTCGTTCGCATTCTCTGCCCTACCGCCCGTAAACGGGCCATCACCATCACAGGCAAACTTTTGCTTGTCGTTGGTTTTATTACTTGTCATGAATTAGTCTCCTTGTTTTTGTAAGTCTTGGTCGGCAAACCTTTGCCTCACTTTAACTCGGAAACTTTTTCTTGTCTACTCTTCCCCTCGCCATTGGCTTTCTTTTACCCCCGGCAGAGCCGGGGGTTTTCTTTGTGAACCAATGAAAGCCCCCATGCGTCCGCATGGGGGCTTTTCGGATACAAGAGAAAAGGGCGGCCAACGCCGCCCTCTTTCCGCACGCTATTTTTTCTACGCACCCAGCAGCTTGTGCCAGGTATCACGGCCCACCAAGCCGTCAGCGGCAATGCCCCGGGATGCCTGGAAACGCTTGACCGCCGCGGCGGTGTTTGTCCCATAGATACCGTCCGCCCCGCCGGCATCATAGCCCAATCCGGTCAGCGCTGCCTGTACACAGCGCACGGTATCACCGCGGCTGGCGGTGGTCAGCAATGGCAGCGTCAGCGTCGTGCCGGAGACCACCGGCGCCGGCACCGCAGGCTTTGCAGCCTGCGCGCCCGCCAGGGTATCAAAGGGGAAATTGCCCCCGGGGCAGCCGGTGGCATTCACGTCGCTGTGGCGCTGGACGGTGGAAATGCCGTACTTCTGCTTCAGGTATGCCACCAGCTCCTGCCCAGCGCGCAGCTGGGCGTCAAGCATGGTCTCGCGGTCAAAGCTGCCCTCGAAGCAGACGCCCAGGCTGTCGTAGTTATTGTTCCCGGCGTGGGCGCCCACGGTGTCCTCCGGACGGCCGCGGTAGACCGTGCCGTCCTTGCGGACGAAAAAGTGATAGCCGATCCCCGTCCACCCGTTGGCCAGGTGCCACTGGTGGACCTGCTGCGGCGTACATGTCACCGCCGCGGCGTGGTGCAGGATAATGCGGCGGGTGGCCGTCCGACGGGTCAGCTGACCCGCCCACTTATAGGCAACTTCATTGATCTGCATTTTTGTCTTCCTCCCCTGCCTTTGTTTCAACGGTGGCCTTCAGACGCGTCAGCAGCTTGCGTAAAAAGCCCGGCACCGGGCCGCCCAGCGCCGCCACGTTTTCCAGGATGGAGATCAATTCGTTGATGATGAGCCAGACGATGACCATCGCCGCCATCAGGAACTGAAAGCTGACCTCCACCCCCACCTGGGTCAGGCCGTAACGCACCAACCAGTCCACCACACCGGCTACACCCACCAGCACCAGATAGCCCAACTTTTTCAGGATACCGCGCAGGCCGGTTTTGGAGCAGAGCTTGCCCGCGCTCCAGGCCTTTGCCATACCGCTGGCATAGTCCGCCAGCATTACGGCGATCAGCACCGCCAGCGGCACCACCAGCGCCGAGGCGTAGCTGCACAGCGCACCCAGCGCCGCCGCCAGAATGGCCATAACAGAAGTTTCGTTTTTCATCCTTTGTGTCCTCCCCACACATTATTCAGCGGCACCGTTACAGTGTATGCCGTCCTATTATGCGGGGTGTTTTTCTCCGGTGTTGCACAAAAGCGGACAACAGAAAGGCAGGCATCTTACGATGCCTGCCTTTTGTCCGTGCGTCCCCGGGGTATGGGCCGCGCGGCCCGGTATCCATTCAAGATATGGCTCAATAGCTGCCCAGGTCGGCGCTGGCGTCGCCCTCGACGCTCTTGCCGAACTCGTAGTCGTTGCCGGGCAGGACGGCGTTCAGGATCACGCCCGCCAGGGCGGCGATGGCCAGGCCGGTCAGGGTGATATCGGCGCTGCCCGCGGTGAAGGTGATGCCGCCGGTGGAGCTGAAGCCCAGACCGCAGACGAAGATCACCGCGGCGATGATGAGGTTGCGGGACTTGGTCAGATCAACGCGGTTCTCCACCACGTTGCGGACGCCCACCGCGGAGATCATACCGTAGAGGACGAAGCTGACACCGCCCACGATGGCAGTGGGGATGGAGTTCACCAGCGCGTCGAACTTGGGGGAGAAGCTGAGGATGATGGCGTACAGCGCGGCCAGACGAATGACCCGGGGGTCGTAGACGCGGCTCAGTGCCAGCACGCCGGTGTTCTCACCGTAGGTGGTGTTGGCGGGGCCGCCGAACATACCGGCGAAGGCGGTGGCAAGACCGTCGCCCAGCAGGGTACGGTGCAGGCCGGGATCCTCGATGAAGTTCTTGCCGGTGGTGGAGGAGATGGCGGACATGTCACCGATGTGCTCCATCATGGCGGCGATGGCGATGGGCGCCATGACCAGGATAGAGGTCACATCGAACTTAGCCAGGACGAACTTCTGCAGACCCACGAAGTCAGCGCCGGCCACCTCGGTGAAGTCCACCTTGCCGGCGATCAGCGCTACGATGTACGCGCCCACCACACCCAGCAGGATGGGGATGATCTTGACCATGCCCTTACCCCAGATGTTGGCGACGATGATGATGGCGATAGCCACCAGAGCCAGCCACCAGCAGGTGGAGGCGTTGGCCACGGCGGTGCCGGACAGGTTCAGACCGATGAGGATGATGATGGGTCCGGTCACGATGGGCGGGAAGTAGCGCATGACCTTCTTGGCACCCACCAGCTTGAACAGCAGGGCCAGCACCAGATACAGCAGACCCGCGACCACCACGCCGCCCAGGGCGTAGGGCAGCTTCTCCTCGCCGGTCATGGCGGCGAACTTGCCGGTGTTCAGACCAGCCACCGCCTGGAAGCCGCCCAGGAAGGCGAAGGAGGAGCCCAGGAAGGCAGGTACCTTAAACTTGGTGCAGACGTGGAACAGCAGCGTGCCGATACCGGCGAACAGCAGTGTCGTCTGGATGGACAGGGGCAGGCCGTAGCCCGTCACCAGGATGGGCACCAGCACCGTAGCGCCGAACATGGCGAACAGGTGCTGCAGACCCAACAGGAGCATCCGGGGTACGCCCAGCTCCCGGGCGTCGTAGATGGCATCGTGTCCTAATTTCTTGTTCATGTGACTTGTCCTCTCTTTCTCGTTCATCCGTATATGTTTACTTACTTACAAACTGCCTGAAAAAATGACCGGTGAAAATCACCGGTCAAATGGAAACAATATCAGAAACAAAAACAGAGGGAGCGTCAGTCCGCTTTTTCACGATCGTCTTGCAGGTCATGGCGTGTCCCTCCTCTCATTTTCTTGCCTATTATACGGGGCACAGCCGCAAAATGCAATACACTTCTGTGCCAATATCCCGCCAAAAATCAGCGTCCCCCTTTGGCTGTATTGCACAACTTTATTCGCCCTGCTTATGGCTTCCATCTGCCAAACGCAGCCGCTTCCGCAGCACCGGGCACAGCCCCGCCGCCACGATGATCTTCACGGCGTCTCCCGGCAGATAGGGCAGCATCCCCGCCCACAGGATGGCGGAAAACGTCATACCCTTGCCCATGTAGGCGTTGAGGATCAGCGCCATGTAGGGCATCCCCACGGCGTACAGCGCAGCCAGTCCCGCCAAAGAGGCCAACACCATGCGTTTGGGGTCCAGACTCTCCCCTGCCACGGCACCCACGACCCATGCGGCCGGGATCAACCCCAGCAGAAAGCCGAAGGTGGGCTGGAACACATAGCCGAAGCCGCCGCCCATGGTGAAGATGGGCAGACCTACCAGTCCCAGCAGGACGTACACCGCCTGGCTCAAGGCGCCCCATCTCCGACCCAGCAGCAGCCCCGCCATGGCAGTGAACAGGTATTGCAGCGTCACGGAGCTGTACACCATCGGAATACGCAGAAACGCACCCACCGCCGTCAGCGCGGCGAACAGGGCGGTATAGACCAGCTTGCGGGTACGGGTGTTCATAGGCGTCCCTCCTCCAAAAACTGTCCTGATGATACTAAATTCCTTAACACCTGTCAACTATTTACAAACGCGGAATACAGTGCTACAATGTGTTTTCGACCGAAAGGAGATGATGGCCGTGACTTGGGATGTTCTGCGCTATGACACCGTGGACTCCACCAACAACGTATGCAAGGCCCTTGCCGCGCAGGGGCTGGACAGCACCGCCGTCATCGCCCGGGCGCAGACCGCTGGTAAGGGCCGGCTGGGCCGTTCGTTCCAATCACCGGAGGGCGGCCTGTATCTTTCCGCCCTGTGGCAGGACTGCCCGGCCGGGCAGCTGCTCACCGTGACACCGCTGGCCGCGGTGGCTGTGTGCCGCGCTGTTGAGAGCCTCTGCGGCACGGACTGCGGCATCAAGTGGTGCAATGATGTGGTGCTGCACGGCAAAAAGCTCTGCGGCATTCTGACCGAGTCCTCCCTGCTCCCTGACGGCAGTGCGGCGTGGCTGGTGGTAGGTATCGGTGTCAATGTGGGACAGGCCTCTTTTCCGCCGGACATCGCGGACATGGCCACATCCCTTGCCCTACAAGAGCTTGACGTGTCGCCGGACGCGCTGGCAGACGCCATACTGGCCCAGCTGACAGCCCTGCGGACGGTGCTGACCGACCCAGCGGAATGGCTGGCGGAATACTGCCGCCGGTGCGTGAATTTGGGCAGACCCGTGCGCGTTCTACGGGGCAATACCGTCCGGCAGGCCACGGCGCTGGCCATAGACGAACAGTTCGGCCTGACGGTGCAGTATGAAAACGGCGAAATGGAGACAGTCCGCAGCGGCGAGGTGTCGGTGCGGGGACTGTACGGATATATAGAATGAGGTGATACGATCATGAACGCAAAACTTCTCGCTCAGTTGTTCCTCACCTTTGCCAAGGTGGGCGTCATGACCTTCGGCGGCGGTATGGCCATGCTGCCCATCCTCCAGCGCGAGGTCGTGGAGGACAAGGGCTGGGCTACAGACGAGGAGCTGGTGGACTATTTTGCCATCGGCCAGTGCACCCCCGGCATCATCGCTGTAAACACCGCCACCTTCATAGGGCAGAAGCAGGCCGGTATTATCGGCGGCATCGTGGCCACGCTGGGCATTGTGTTCCCATCGCTGATCATCATCACCGCACTGGCAGGCGTCATCAACAGCTTCTCCCATCTGGCTTGGGTGCAGCACGCCTTTGCGGGTATCCGCGTATGCGTGTGCGTGCTGATCTTCAACGCGGTGGTCAAGCTGTTCAAGGGCTCTGTGAAGGACTGGGCCGCCGGGCTGATCTTCCTTGCTGTGCTGGCGGCGGCGCTGCTCACCGACCTGTCCCCCGTCATCTTCGTGGCGGCGGCCGCGGCGCTGGGCATCGTCATTCAAAACGTGATAAGGAGGGCGAAATAATGCTGTACCTCCAACTGTTCTGGGAATTCTTCAAGACCGGCCTGTTCGCCGTGGGCGGCGGGCTGGCCACTCTGCCCTTCCTGCAGGATATGGCGGAACGCACTGGATGGTTTACCCACGCCCAGTTGGCGGATATGCTGGCGGTGTCCGAGTCCACGCCGGGGCCCATCGGTGTGAACATGGCCACCTACGTGGGCTTCACCACCGGCGGCATCGGCGGCGCGCTGGTGGCCACCATCGGGCTGGTAACTCCCTCCGTTATCGTCATTCTCATCGTGGCGGCGTTCCTGAAGGCCTTTCGCGACAGCAAGTGGGTCAGCGCCGCGTTCTACGGCCTGCGCCCCGCCTCCACCGCGCTGGTGGCTGCGGCGGGCATCTCCGTAGTACCTATCGCCTTGCTGCACAGTGGTATGACCGGTCTGGCCGCGCTGAACTGGCCGGCTATCGCCCTGGCTGCGGTGCTGCTGGTGTGTACCAACTGGGTGCCAGTGGTAAAGAAGTGGCACCCCATCGTGTTCATCGGCATTTCCGCCCTGGTGGGCGTTCTGCTGAAATTTTGAGAAAAGGGAGACGCTGCGCGTCTCCCTTTTTGTATATATTTCCTCCCGGCAGGGCAGACTATCGTTGCTATACTGTCGGGAGGTTTGTATTCTATGTCTGAAATGTTCTGTTTTCAGTGTCAGCAGACGGCGGGCAACAGCGGCTGCGTCCGCACCGGCGTCTGCGGCAAGCAGCCGAAAACCGCCAATTTGCAGGACTATCTGGTGTGCTCCCTCATCCACCTGGCGGAGATATATGCCGCCAAGGAGGACTATCCTCCGGAAGTCACACACCTGCTGGCGGACGGTCTGTTCGCCACGCTGACCAACGTAAATTTTGACGACACAGCCTTACAGGGCTATATCCGCCGCGCCGAAAAACTGACGCCCCAGCGTCTGCCGATACAGGACCCGAGTTGGCTATGGCGCGGCGATACGGACATCGTGTCTCTGCGCGCCACACTGCTGTTCGGCATGAAGGGTATGGCAGCCTATGCCCATCACGCTTTCCGCCTTGGGCAGGAGGATGAGGCGGTCAGCCAGTGGTTCTACAAGGGGCTGTGCGCCCTGCGGCAGGAGCACACCGTTGAGGAGTGGCTGGCCCTCATCACGGAATTTGGTCTGGTAAACTATCAATGCATGGCCCTGCTGGACAAGGCCAACACCGCCGCCTTCGGTGACCCGGCGCCCGCAAAGGTCCACACGGACATCCGTCGGGGGCCGTTCATCGTGGTATCCGGCCACGATCTGGAGGACCTGCACCAGCTGCTGGAGCAGACGACAGGCACCGGTGTCAACGTGTACACCCACAGCGAGATGCTGCCCGCCCACGGGTATCCGGGGCTGCGAAAATACCCGCAGCTGGCCGGAAACTTCGGCACCGCCTGGCAAAACCAGCAAAGCGAGTTCGACAGCCTTCCCGCACCCATTCTGATGACCACCAACTGCATCATGCCGCCCCGTCCCAGCTATGCCGACCGTATCTATACCACGTCGGTGGTGGGCTATCCCGGGCTGAAGCACATCCCGGAGGACCGGCAGGGCCGCAAGGATTTCTCCGCCCTCATCGACCAGGCGCTGGCCCTGGGCGGATACAGCACCGACCGGAGCATGAGTGGCATCAACGGCGGACATATCCTGACCACCGGCTTTGCCCACAAGGCGCTGGGCGACAGCGCCCCGGCGGTGATCGATGCCATCAAAAGCGGCGCGGTGAAGCACATCTTTCTGGTAGGCGGCTGCGACGGCGCGCACCCCGGACGCAACTACTACACGGACTTTGTCAAGTCCGCACCTATGGACTCGCTGATCCTGACGCTGGCCTGCGGCAAGTTCCGCTTCAATGACCTGGATCTGGGCGATATCAACGGCATCCCCCGCATACTGGACGCAGGCCAGTGCAACGACGCCTACAGCGCTGTGCAGATCGCGCTGGCCCTGGCCGATGCCTTTGGCTGCGGCGTCAATGACCTGCCGCTGACGCTGGTGCTGTCCTGGTACGAGCAGAAGGCGGTATGTATCCTGCTGACCCTGCTGGCTCTGGGCATCAAGCGCATTTACCTGGGGCCCACCCTGCCGGCCTTCCTGTCAGAGACGGTGGTCAAGACGCTGGTGGATACCTATCAGCTGCAGCCCATCACCCATCCCCAACAGGATCTGGACGCCATACTGCACCGCGGATAAAGAAACATCCCCCGGCGGAGCCGGGGGATGTTTCTTTATCCAAGCACCTCTGCCAGGCCGACCAATACCGGCATGGTCAACGCGGAGATCGCCGTCTGGACCGACACCAGGGACGAGGTCAGGGCGGTGTCCTTGCCGAAGCGGGCGGCGAACATACTCAGCAGCGCCGCCGGCGGCGCGCTGGCCGCGATCAGCAGCACCAGCGTCAGGTCATGGGACACGTTCAGCGCCAGGCAGATGCCCAGTGAGGCAAGAGGCAGCACCAGCAGCCGCAGCACCAGCGTCACCCAGGAGCTGATACCCTGCAGCGCCGCCTTGAAATTGGCGTGGCTCAGCTGATAGCCCACCACCAGCATGGGAAGCGGCGTATTCAAGTCCGCCAGATAGTTGATGGGGACCATCAGGGGTTCCGGCACCGTCACCTGCCCGAGATACAGCGCCATAGCCAGCACCACGCTGATGACGCCGGGGTTCAGCAGCAGTGGCTTCAGCCGCAGCTGTCTGCGGTCGCCCGTGATGACATAGACGCCCCATGTCCAACTGAGTATAGTAAATACGATGACGTAGGCCGTGCCATAGAACACGCCGATGCTGCCCAGCAGCGCGGCCATCAGGGGATAGCCCATAAAGCCGCAGTTGGAGAACACTGCGGCGAAGCGCAGGCAGTTCTGCCGTTCACGGTCTCTATCGCGGATCAGCAGCATGGCCGCTGCAATAAACACCACATGGAGTACGGCCGAGACACCAGTCACTACGCCGAAGTTGTGCAGTGCCGTATGCTCCAGCGGCCGTTGAAACGCCACCACCATCATACAGGGGGACACCACGTACATGACCAGGCTGCTCAGGGCCACCGAGGCGCGGTCATCCAGCAGCTTGACCTTTCCCAGTACAAAGCCCACCACCAGCAGCAGGTACAGTGTGAGTATCTGCTGCCCCACGGTGAGGAATGATTGCAGCACGGCTATCCCTCCTAAGCAAAAAATGCGCACCGCCTCAGTGTATCACAAAAAATCCCGGTGTCAAGCCCCCGTGAAGAAGAAAAGCGGAAGCCGCCGCTTCCGCTTTTCTTACAGATCGTTCTTATCCCGGCCCACGGACTTTTCCGTGGAAAAGCCGTCTGGATACCGGTGCTCCAGCTTCTCCAGGTTGGCCCGGAGGATATCCTCCAGATCAAGATCCAGCGCCGTGGCCGCCTCGGCCAGATACCAGGCCACGTCACCCAGCTCCTTGGCCAGATGCTCTCGGTCCAGCGGATGGCCCTGGGCCAGCCACTTCTTCACGATGTCGATGGCCTCGCCGGACTCGCCGCACAGGCCCATGACGCTGTTGATAAGCACATCCCGTCCCTTCAATTCGGGGTTTAGCGAAGCCATGGCCCGCTGCTGGTATTCGTTGATGGTCATCATGCCGTACCCTCCAACAATGCCGGTATCTGCCGCAGATCCGTCACCTGCCAAGTCACATCCGTACCCTCTGCCGCGCCGGGACGGCGGTAGTAACAGGTCTTCATGCCATACTGCCGGCCGCCGGCCATGTCGGAGGTCAGGGAGTCCCCTATGATCACACAGTCCGCCGGCATGACGGCTGTTTCGCGCCCATCGTTCAGTGCTGCAAACGCCCCGTCAAAAAAGGCCCGGGCCGGCTTGGATGCACCCAGTCTCTCCGACACGAAGAACCAATCGAAATACCGCTTCATGCCCGCCAGCTCCAGCCGGTGGAGCTGCTGGTCGTATGGTCCGTTGCTGGCCACCGCCAGCGGATACTTGCCGTGGAGCGCCTCCAGCAGTTCCATGGCCCCGTCCACGGGGATAGCGCTGTCGTACAGGGCCGCGCGGAAATACTTTTCGAATACCTGTCCGTCAAAATCGATATTCAGCGCTCGGAACACGTTGTTCCAGCGGATCTCTTCCAGCTCACGGAACGTCAGCGTACCCTGCTCGATCTGCCGCCAGAGTTTTCCGTTCTCCCGGTGGAACACGGCCTCCATGTACGGCTCGTAGGGCTTCAGTCCAAAGTGCGCGAAGCCCTCCCGCATGGTCTGCCGGATGTAGGCGTCAAAATCCAGCAGGGTGTTGTCGATGTCGATAAAAATCATCTGCATGGGGTACCTCTCAGATAAAGAACTTACGGTGCAGGCTGCGCCGCAGGGGCTTGCACATGGCGATGACCAGCAGCATGGCCCCCAGCACCACCCCCGCCGCCAGCGGGTAGAAGGACCAGAGGAACGTCTCGTGCAGGCCGAAGGTCAGGTTCAGCAGAAACTCCACCAACACCGCCATACCGCCGGACAGGATCAGCGCCCCGCCGCAGATGTACAGCGCCGCGCCGGGCAGATACCGCAGCAGCGTCACCATGGCGCACACCAGCAGCCCTGCCGCGCCTGTGACCGGCAGCGCAAAGGTCAAAAACCAGTGGCCTCCGGTGGCGTAGTTCACATACAGCAGGAACACGCCGATGGCCGCGAAGTCAATGGGCACGAAGATCACCGGGTTGGGCCGCTTAAACCACAGAGGCAGCACCGCCAGGATATACAGCAGCAGCAATCCGCCCACGGCAAAGCCGGACCAGACGATGGTCCCGTTGATGCGCCAGTCGCACAGCACGGTGATGACCGCCGGCAGCAGCATACACACAGAGATGACGAACAGCACGCCGATGCGGCTGACCTCCTCGTGGCGGGGGTAGTCAGCCGGCGGGTAGGGCGGCTCACCCTGTCCGCAGGGCAGATCGGGATGAAATACCCGGGTGCCGCACAGGGGACAAACGCGCTCGCTGTCCGCCAGCTCCACGCCACATTTGATGCAATACATAAGAAAGGCTCCTTTCTCCCGTTGTGTCAGCGCATATTGCTCTCGACCTTAACGGGCAGTCCCAGCCGATGCAGCACGCGGTAGAAGTGATACTCCAGCTCCGGCTCCCGAATGCTGCGGATACAGTTGATGTAGGCCGTGTTCCCCCAGGTGACCACACCGCAGTTGTGGGGTGCCTTTGCCTGTACACCGATGATAAAATCCATACGGCGCACATAGGGCACCATCACGTCCGGCAGCTCCACACGGCCCAGGTTGGACAGGCACAAGCAGGACTTACACTCGCCCACCGTGTCAAACACGGCCTTCATGGCGATATTCTTGATGAACAGCGGCATGACCCGCAGCACGGGCGAACGTTCGCTGGCCACGTTGGCGGCAAACTTGGCCCGCATAGTCCAGCGGTTGTTCTCCAGTCCCATCTTGTGGTGCACCAAGGCACACAGCTCCTGAAAGCTGCACGCCCCCAACCGCGGATCGATCTCCGGGGTAATATAGGACGCAAAGTTCCGCAGCGTTTTGCTGGGGAACAACTTTCGCAGATTTACCGGCAGCAGCACCTTCACCGGCTTACGGTGGCGGGGATTGGGCACCTTCTCCGCCTGCAGCTCCAGAATAGCCTGCATCATGGCGGCGCACAGCAGCTCCGTCACGGACACGCCGTGGTCTTTGGCGCAGGAACGCAGCTTATCCGCCGGCACCATCAGTGTCACCAGGTCCTTATAGCCATCTGTCTCCGGTGTGCCGGTCAGGTGCCAGGCCGTGGCCTCGGCGCGGCTGGCGGTCACATCCCCAGCATACCGGGCAAAGCTGTCCTCCAGCTCCTCCGGCGACGGCTCCTCTAACCGTCCCAGTACGCCCTTTTCCGCAGGGACGGAGATACCGTACTTCTCACTGAGATATTCCGCCAGCAGCGATTTGACGAACACCAGCGCGCCGGTGCCATCGGTCAACGCATGGAAAAACTCCACCGCAAAGCGGTCCTTATACACCAGCACCCGGAAGGCGCACTGCCGCACCTGGCGGAACGGCGCATGGGCTAGCGGGCAGCTCTTTTCGTCCTGTATGGGCGGCGTGTGGGGTATCTCCTCCAGATAGTACCAGAACACGCCCCGCCGCAGCCTTACGGCAATGGACGGGAAACGCCGCACCGTCACGTCCAGTGCCGCCGCCAGCACCGCGCGGTCTACCGGCTCCGTCAGCGTGGCGGAGATGCGGAAAAAATTGTTCCAGTTGCGCCGCTTGGCAGCGGGATATATCTTGGCCGCGTTGTCCAGACGCATCCACCGCAGGCTCCGGGCCGGGGACAGGTTCTGCGTCATAAAGCGGTTGATCTCATAGATATCCTGCTCCATGTTCTCCTGCAGGCAATAGAGCACATAGGCGTGCCAGCGCCCCGGCGCGATGATCAGCCTGCTTTTGCTCCCGGCCTTTTTCAGCCGTTCATGCAATCCCCGGGCGTCATCCAGCAATATCTCATCGCCGCCAGCGAAGATCAGCGTCGGCGGAAAGCCCGTCAGGTCGCCCAGCAGGGGCGAACACAGCGGGTCCGTGGGGTCCTGCGTATAGCACCTGGCGTAGAATTGCAGCAGCTCCTCCGTCAGGGACGGATCGTTGTCCCGGTTGAATTCGTAGGACTTCCCGGAACCGGTCAGGTCCACCCAGGGCGAGATGGCGATGAGCCCGCAGGGCAGCTCCCGGCCCAGCTGCTTCAGCCTCAGGCATAGGGCGCAGATCAGCCCACCGCCGGCACTCTCACCGCACAGCAGGATCTGCTGCGGCGCATAACCCTTTTTCAACAAATAATCGTAGGCAGTCAGCGCATCCTCCAACGCGGCGGGATAGGGGTTCTCCGGCGCCAGGCGGTACGCTCCGCAGAACACCCGCACACCGCACTCGCTGGCCAGCGTAGCCGCAAAGCCCTTGGCATAGTCCAGACTGCCGCAGGTATAGCCGCCGCCGTGGAGATACAGCACCACGCCGCTGCGGCGCTCGTCCTTGGGCATGACCCACGCGCCCTTGAACTGATCGAAGTCGTGGTCACGGAAGATCACCTCCCGCTTGTGCAGGGCGCTCATCAGCTCGCCCAGCTTATCCTGTCCCTTGCGGGTGGTCTCCAGTGAGCAGCCCGCCACAAAGGGCTTAAAAAAATACAATTGTGAACGCACCAGCTTTGCCGATAATTCCATTGTGGTCGTTCCTTTCCTCGTTGCTGATAGATGATTATACCATATTGTACAAGTCTTGTAAACCAAGCCAAAACGACGAACGAGCCGCTTTTGTACCGCGTCTCAAACACGAGTCTTTTCTTTACAGCCGCAGTACAGCCATGGTATACTGAGGCAAAAGGATCCGGGCAGGGGGATGACACATGTCCTCAGGAAAAAAATCGGCGTGGAAACGACGGGTACGGGAATTCCGCAATTACCTGCTGTGTCTGGTATTGGGCGGTATATTTCTCTTTATGGGTCTGACCCAGCCGATATATACGGAAGAAAACACCATGGAAATTTACGCCGACTCCGAAGAGGCACTGATGTCCAGCCAAGGCCGCAGATTATACCCTGTTCCGCTGCTGGTATGCACGGACGGAACGGAATACACCTTTGGCTTTTCGTGCTACAAGAAGCTTCCTTCCGATTTCAACAGCACTCCTCATTCGATTCGTATCCGTGTCTATACCGGCTATAATTGGCGGCCTTGGGATGCGACTCCCGAAATCGCAGAGCTGGAAGCGGATGGTACGCTGTGTTTTTCACTGCGTGATTCTAACAGAGAGCGGAAAACCAGCCGGGTAATTCTCGTTTCGATCGGCGCAGCATTTACCGGCATCTTTGCGCTTAGCGCATACGACATTTTCCTGTCACCGACTGTGCAGAGGAAACGTCAAGCGAAGGAACGAGCGAAACGGAAAGCACAAAAACGAGATAGAAGCAACCGTGAGTCAACTCCCCAAAGTTAGACAACCCCGCCTGCTTCGACTCAGCAAAAAAGGCGGCTGACGCCGCCTTTTTTGTGTTTTACAGATCCAGCTTCAGGTCGCCGTCCCTGATCCAGCCCCACTTCCGCAGGGGGATGGCGATGAGCCACGTCAGCACGGCGGGCAGCACGAAGGAGATCAGCACCAGCCCCAGCCAGTCCATGCCGGTAATGGCGGCCTTGGTGCCGGCGGCCACGTCGCTGACCCAGCCGGTGTAGACGCCGATCTGGCCCACCAGGCCGCAGGTGCCCATGCCGCTGGATATGGCAGGGCCGTTCATCTCCAGCCGGAACAGGCAGGTGGCCAGCGGGCCGGTGATGGCGGAGGCCAGCGTGGGCGGGATCCATATCCGCGGATTGCGGACGATGTTGCCCATCTGGAGCATGCTGGTGCCCAGTCCCTGAGCGGCCAGACCGCCCCAGCGGTTCTCCGGAAAACTCATGACAGCGAAGCCCACCATCTGGGCGCAGCAGCCCGCCACGGCGGCGCCGCCGGCCAGCCCTGTCAGGCCCAGCGCAAAGCAGATGGCGGCGGAGGAGATGGGCAGCGTCAGGGCGATGCCGATGATGACGGACACCAGAATACCCATGAAGAAGGGCTGCAGCTCCGTGGCCCACCGGATGGCCGCGCCCACGGCGGCGGCTGCATTGCCCACCGGCGCGGCGATCAGCGCTGAGAGGCCGACGCCGGCCAGCACCGTGACGATGGGCGTCACAAGGATGTCGATCTTCGTCTCCTTGCTGACGGCCTTGCCCACCTCCGCAGCGAACAGCGCCACGAACAGCACGGCCAGCGGCCCGCCGGCGCCGCCCATGTAGTTGGTGGCGAAGCCCACGGGGATCAGGGAGAACAGCACCAGCGGCGGCGCGTTCAGCGCCCGGGCGATAGCCACCGCCATGCCGGGGCCTACCATAGCCGAGCACAGCCCGCCGATGGTGTAATGCACCGCGCCGTCACCCGTGCCGATGGTGACGATGGTGGCGTTCAGGAACCCGATGTGGAACTGCTGGCCGATGGTGTTGAGGATGGTGCCCACCAGCAGTGTGCAGAACAGTCCCTGGGCCATGGCACCCATGGCGTCGATAAAATAGCGCTTGGCGGAGAAAACGATGTCCTTTCGTTTCAGAAAGGCGCGGAGCTTTTCCATAGCGGTATACCTCGCTTGTCGATTTTCTCCATTATAGGCATACTTGACCGCCCTTGTCAACCGCCGCTGTTCTTTTCTGCCTGCCGCCGCAGCCACCAGAACACCGCCGCACCGTCCGCAGCCTCCCCCCGCCGCAGCGCAAATGCCTGGCGCTCCGGGTGCCACTGTACCCCCAGCACCGGCAGGCGGCTGTGACATATCCCTTCGATCACGCCATCCGCCGCCCACTGCCGCACACCCAGCCCCCGCCCCAGGCGGCAGATGGCCTGGTGGTGGTTGCTGTTGACCCGCGGCGTGGTACCCACCAGCTCCGCCAGTTCACCCACCGCCCGTGTATCATGCAGAATATCGCCCGCCTTGACCTGGTGTCCCGGCACACGTGCATACAGTGTCCCGCCGAAAAACACGTTCAGCGCCTGCATTCCCCGGCAGATACCCAAAATCGGCTTTTCCGCCGCCGCATAGGCCCTGATCGTCCGGATCTCATCCTCCGGCAGCCGATCCGCGATATCCCCACCGCCGGGAAGCAGCAGCGCAGCGCACGGGCCGGCCGCCTCGCGCCCTACCACCGGCGTCAGATCCACTGCCCGCAGCGCTTCCATGTAGTTTACATAATTTAGGCCATCATCCCAGATCAGCACCCGCTTCTCCATAGCCGTCCCCCCTCTCCCATCAGTAAATGCGCCGCCGCGTCGAAATATACCCCGCAGAAAAAGAAGTTGCACCCCAGTGGAAAGTATGGTATGATACACCCCGTGACAAGCAGCGGTATCGAAGTGGTCATAACGGGGCTGACTCGAAATTTCGGCGGGATCTGTGAGTTTCGTCCCCTCGAAAGCTCCTGCTAATTCCGGGTTTTCAAAATTCCAAATCGAATACTTTTATGTTTTCTCTCCTGCTTTTCTCTCCAAAAGATTTTGCGAGTCAAAAGCAGGCGGAAATATACGGAGATGTACCCAAGCGGTTGAAGGGTCCGCACTCGAAATGCGGTAGGTCGGCTCAAACCGACGCGAGAGTTCGAATCTCTCCATCTCCGCCACCGAAAAAGCCTGTAATCAAGCCGATTATGGGCTTTTTTCTTATACCTTTTTTTAAGAGTAAGTGATCAAAGCAGACTTTTGTTTTTCTCTCCGAATTTTCGGCTTAGCCCTCCCTCCAACGGCTTCCGAAGTCGCCGCCCTCCGGTAGCGCAAGCCCTGTCTCCATCGCCTGCGCCGAGGTGCTCTTGGACTTGTAATCCAGGTGGGCGTAGATGTTCGCCGTGGTGGTAAAGTCGCTGTGTCCCAGCCACTCCTGAATGTGCTTGAGGGGAACGCCGTTGGCCAGCAGCAAGCTGGCACAGCTGTGACGCAAATCATGAAAGCGCATCTTCGGTATCCCCTGTTTTGCTATGTACTTAGGAATGATCGCACAACAGCTGGCAGTGCAAACATAGGTATCGTAGGTACAGAAAATCAAGACAGGAAAAGAACAGGCAGGCAGCGGCTCACGCCACTGCCTGCCTGTTCAAAAAAATCAATTACTTAGCGCATCTGAGAGAGAGAAGCCGGGGGTGCTGCTTGTTCTTTTTCCCCTTTTCCCGTTACAGAATAGCGTAATTCACGATCAGTCCAGCAAACACGATGGACACCATGCTCAGCAGCTTGATGAGGATGTTGATGGCCGGACCCGCAGTGTCCTTGAAGGGATCGCCCACGGTGTCGCCCACCACGCCGGCCTTGTGGCAATCACTGCCCTTGCCGCCGAAGTTGCCTGCCTCGATGTACTTCTTGGCGTTATCCCAGGCACCGCCGGCATTGGCCATGTAGATAGCCATCAGGAAACCAGTAACGGTGGCACCGGCCAGCAGACCGACCACACCCTTGAAACCCAGGATCATACCTACCACAATGGGCGTCACCACCGCGATAACGGTGGGCAGCACCATCTCCTTCAGGCTGGCCTTGGTGCACAGATCCACGCAGCGCGCGTAGTCGGGATCTGCCTTGCCCTCCATCAGGCCGGTGATCTCGCGGAACTGGCGGCGTACCTCCAGCACCACGCTCTGGGCCGCGCGGCCCACGGAGTTCATGGTAAGCGCTGCGAACACGAAGGGCAGGCACGCGCCGATAAACAGGCCCACCAGCACCACGGGGTTCATCAGGGAGAAGTCCTCAAAGGTGACATTCGCGCCCACTTCCTTGACCTTTTCGATATAGGAAGCCATCAGTGCCAGAGCCGTCAGCGCGGCGGAGCCGATGGCAAAGCCCTTGCCGGTAGCTGCCGTGGTGTTGCCCAAAGAGTCCAGCGCGTCTGTGCGCTTGCGGACCTCCGGCTCCAAGCCAGCCATCTCAGCGATACCGCCGGCATTGTCGGCCACGGGGCCGTAGGCGTCGGTGGCCAGGGTGATGCCCAGCGTGGACAGCATACCCACTGCCGCCAGAGCAATGCCGTACAGGCCCATGCCTGTGCTGGCTGCGCCGCCGGAGAGGAAGAACGCCAACAGGATGCACACCGCCACGATCACGATGGGCACCGCCGTGGAAAGCATACCCAGGCCAAGACCGCCGATGATAATGGTAGCGGAGCCGGTCTGGCTCTTGCTGCTCAGCTCCTGGGTCGGCTTGTAGGTATCAGAAGTGTAATACTCCGTGGCCTTGCCGATCAGCACGCCGGCCACCAGACCGGAGAGAATGGCCACATACAGTCCCCAGTGCTCGATGCCCAGCAGGGCCCACACCAGAAAGAAGGAGATAATAGCAATCAGAATAGCCGCCAGGTTGGTGCCGCGGGACAGTGCTTTCAGCAACGTGCGCTGGTCGGCGTTCTCCTCGGTCTTGACGAAGAAAGAGCCAATGATGGAGCAGATGATGCCCACCGCCGCCATGACCATGGGAATAGCCATAGCCTTGAAGGCCTGATCGCTGAATGCCGCCACGCCCAAGGCGGAGGCAGAGATGATGGAGCCCACATAGCTCTCATACAGGTCCGCACCCATACCGGCCACATCGCCCACGTTGTCACCTACGTTATCGGCGATAACAGCGGGGTTGCGGGGATCGTCCTCGGGAATACCGGCCTCAACCTTGCCCACCAGGTCGGCGCCCACATCGGCCGCCTTGGTGAAGATGCCGCCGCCCACGCGGGCAAACAGCGCCATGGAGCTGGCGCCCATGCCGAAGGTCAGCATGGCGCTGGTGATGTCAGCGGCCTCCAGCTTGAACACGAAGCGCAACAGCATGAACCACACGCTGATATCCAGCAGGCCGAGGCCAACCACGGTAAAGCCCATGACGGAGCCAGCGGAGAAGGCCACGCGGAGGCCGCGGTTCAGGCCGTCGCGGCAGGCGTTGGCGGTGCGGCAGTTGGCCTTGGTGGCGATACGCATACCGACAAAGCCGCTGAGGCCGGAGAAGAAGCCGCCGGTCAGGAACGCAAAGGGCACGAACCAAGTCAGCAACTTTAAGGCCGCCATAATGCACAAAACCACGATCATACAGGCAAAAAACACACCTACAACGGTGTATTGCCGCTTCAGGTAGGCGTTGGCGCCCGCACGGATAGATTGCGAAATTTTGCTCATAAGCGGGGTGCCTTCGTCAAAACTCAGCACTTTTTTGCCGGTGACGAAGGCGAAGATGAGTGCGATGACAGACCCTGCAAAGGTTGCCAAAACAAGGTATTTTTCCATGTTTTTCTCTCTTTCCGTTCCGAATTGTTGAGAAATTCGAAATCTTCTTTTTTGTTCCTGAAATATTATAAAGAAAAACAGCGCGCACGTCAAATTTTCACACTTTTTTTGGGTACGCCTGAAAAAGTGTCCGGTTCTTTTCGTTATTTTGCCCGCAACTTTTTTGTGAAAAAACTTCCCATTTTGTGACATTTACAACCGATTTTTCCCCAGCCGCGGAAGATGTACCATACGTTTAGAATGTATTTTTCGCCACAATATACCGTGGTATTTCCAGTATAAAAATTTTTTTACGCAACTTTTTCACTTGTATTGGTACCATTTCCCCAAAAAATACAGTAGAAATCCTTTTTCGCACTTTTTGCTGCGTTTTTTTGCTTTTCCGAATTCGCACGCCGGGGGCGTTTGCTAAATTGCACAACGGCAATTTGCAACATTTTCCCCGCAAATGTCCACGGCGGGAAAACGCGAAAGTTATGAAGTTTTGCGTTCAAACTATATACATTTACTTTCCCTTTTTGATACCTCAGCGGTACATCTGGGTAAAAAAGAAAGCCCTTTCGGGCAATGTCATTAAGTTAAGCAAATCCGCACACACGAAAAAAAGCCCACCTCGACTTTTCGAGGTGGGCATTTTTTATGCTTTCGTTATGTGGATTGCTTGTGCTTACTTCGCGGGCAGGACAATGACCTGTCCCTCGTAAATGGTGTTGGCGTTCACAAGACGGTCGGCGTTGCGCTCGAAGATGGCCTTGTACTTCATCAAACCGGAATTGGTTTTATAGAGGCCTTTGCAAATACACCATATCTACAAGGTGTACACCACACTCATATATCGGGTGATCATAATGATCCGTAAAGAAATTTGGCACGATATACGAGCGTACAAAGCCACATTTTTCATAAAATGGTATCGTCAATGGGCTGTCGCCGGTTCCCACTTGCAGTATCGAAAATTGTCCACGGTATTTTTCAACAAGAAATTCAATCAGTGCTTTGGCATAGCCTTTTCGCTGAAATGGGGGAACTGTAGCAATATTCTTAATTTCAAGTATTCCAGTCCCTTCATCCGTTACGACACACTCGCATTTCACTCCGTCATCATCGAGAACATACATTTTACCTTTATAGAGATAACGGTCAACCATATCTTCCTGCTCATCCGCCAATAGGAGCAAATCAAGATATTGTTTTTTGTTTTCTGTAACTTCTACAATTCTCATCAATCACACCTGCAAATTCCGATTTGCCGGTTTCTTTCACCGCTGCCAAATCCATCATATCATGCGTTTCCATACAGAGCAATAAAAAAGATGGACCGCAGAAAATCCGTGATGGAATTTTCAGAGCATTGGCAGGACTTGTTGAGATTTTCTTTGAATAATTTTGCTCTCACGGTTCGCGGTGGTTTCTGCTGGCTTGTCTATCTTTGCGCGGACTTGTTGTGTTGTCGGTCAGCTTTTCTTCTGATATGCCCCTATGCGTCGAAAGCCTTTCCGCCACAGCTGTTAAGTTAAGGCGGCATTTCTTTTTTAAAAAACGCCGTTTTTGAGGGGGAAAAACAGGCTTTTTGAAAAAAACGCGTTGAGGGGGCGGTGTCCGCAAACACCACCCCCTCTTTTTTACGCCGCTGCGCGGCAGCAGGGAGGGTTTCGCGCCTGCGGGGCGCGAGCTGCTTAGCTGTGCATAACTTCCGCCAGCCAAATCAAAGATTTGGGGCGTCAGTTGTCTTTTCATGTCGAAAGAAAGCAGCCAAAGAACGCCACTTAAGGAAAGGGGGATTTCGAATTTCCCCCTTTCCTTAAGGATCCTATCCCCTTGAAACGACAAAGAAGGAGGCTTCGGCCCCCTCCTTTTGAAACCACCCCTCCGGGGTGAGGCGATTATCAAATCGCGCCAAAGCCGCCCGGAGGGCGGCTTTGGTTGGTGGCGGCTGACGCCGCCGGGGAGTTTAAGACGCCGCCTGCGCGGCGGGACGAGGGCTTTACGCCGCTGCGCGGCTACACCTCATCCGCCCCCTACGGGGACACCTGTCTCCCTGCGGGTCGGTCGGTCCGCGGGTCTGACAGGCCACCGGCCTGTCATTCAACACCGCGGACCCCCCAGGGGGAAGGCTAACGGGGGTCATATGCGCTCGTAGGCGCGGCGGGGAGTGCCGTCGGCGACGTGGATGGTGCCGGTATACGCGAAGCCGGCGCGTTCCAGGCAGCGGCGCATGGGGTGGTTATCCTCGTGGGTGTCCGCCCGCAGATGGGGACACCGCGTCCACGCCCAGGCCACGGCCTCGGCCAGCACGCCGGTATGAGTACCGTCGCTGCCCAGGCGGTGGAGGGTGCCGTATGGCGTCGCGTCATCCAGCCACGCGCCGTCGATGACCTGATAGGTGGGGTCGTCGCCGATGATGAAGGCAAACACGGCGTACACGCCGCCCGCGTCCTCCATGACGAACAGCCGGCCGGCGGCCACGTCCGACCGGAGCAGGGCCTCGGAGGGGTAGCCGTTGACCCACTGGACGGTGTTGCCGCTGCGGCGCATGAACTGCCGGGCACTGTGGTAGATCGCCAGGGCGCGGGGAATGTCGAAGCTTGTCGCAGGTCGGATCATATCAGTTTTTCAGGCTTTGCAGCGGGGCGGGGATACGGCCGCCGCGGGCGATGAAGTCGGCGCTGGAGGCCTCGTGGACGGGCATCAGGGGCGCGCTGCCCAGCAGGCCGCCCATCTCCACGGTGTCGCCCACATCCGCGCCCTCCACGGGGATGATGCGGACGGCGGTGGTCTTGCTGTTGACCATGCCCACGGCGGCCTCATCGGCGATGATGGCGGAGATCGTCTCCGCCGTGGTACTGCCGGGCACGGCGATCATGTCCAGACCCACGGAGCACACGCAGGTCATGGCCTCCAGCTTGTCGATGGTCAGGGTGCCGTCCAGGGCCGCGGCGATCATGCCCTCGTCCTCGGAAACGGGGATAAAGGCGCCGGACAGGCCGCCCACATGGCCGCTGGCCATGACGCCGCCCTTCTTCACGGCGTCGTTCAGCAGGGCCAGCGCCGCGGTGGTGCCGTGGGTGCCGCAGACGGACAGGCCCATCTCCTCCAGGATACGGGCCACACTGTCGCCCACCGCCGGGGTGGGGGCCAGGGACAGGTCCACGATGCCGAAGGGAACGCCCAGACGGCGGCTGGCCTCGGACGCCACCATCTGGCCCACGCGGGTGATCTGGAAGGCGGTCTTTTTGATGGTCTCGGCCACCACGTCGAAGGGCTGGCCCTTGCAGCCCTGCAGGGCGTGGTACACCACGCCGGGGCCGGACACGCCCACGTTGATGACGGTGTCGGCCTCGCCCACGCCGTGGAAGGCGCCGGCCATGAAGGGGTTGTCCTCCACGGCGTTGCAGAACACCACCAGCTTGGCGCAGCCCAGGCCGTCGCGGTCGCGGGTCAGGTGGGCCGTCTCCTTGATGACGCGGCCCATCTGGGCCACGGCGTCCATGTTGATGCCGGCCTTGGTGCTGCCCACGTTGACGCTGGAGCAGACCAGCTCCGTGCGGGCCAGCGCCTCGGGAATGGAGGCGATGAGCCGCCGGTCGCCGGAGGTAAAGCCCTTCTGCACCAGGGCGGAGTAGCCGCCGATGAAGTTGACGCCGCAGGTCTTGGCGGCGCGGTCCAGCGTCAGGGCCAGGGGGACGAAGTCCTCGCTTTTGCAGGCCGCGCCGGCGATGGCGATGGGCGTGACGGAGATGCGCTTGTTGACGATGGGGATACCGAACTCGCTCTCGATATCGCAGCCGGTTTGGACCAGCTTTTCGGCGCGGGAGCAGATCTTGTCGTAGATCTTGTCGCAGCAGCGGTCCATGTCCTCGTCGGCGCAGTCCAGCAGGGAGATGCCCATGGTGATGGTGCGGATGTCCAGGTGCTGCTTGTCCACCATGGCGATGGTGTCGAAGATATTTTGCAGACTCAGCATATTCCCCACCTCTTACAGCTTGTGCATGGCGTCGAAGATGTCCTCCCGCTGGATGCGGATGGACAGGCCACGGCTCTCGCCGTAGGCCTTCAGGTCGGCGCGCAGGGCGTCAAAGGGCGCCTGACACTCGGTCAGGTCCACCACCATCATCATGGTGAAGTAGCCCTCCATGATGGTCTGGCTGATGTCCAGGACGTTGATGCGGCTGGCCGCCAGCGTGTTGCACACACCGGCGATGATGCCCACCTGGTCCTTGCCCACAACGGTAACGATCGCTTTCATAACTATAGACTCCTTTCGGATGGTTTTTGTTTTGGCGCGGGAGGCGCGGTTTGCAGCAAACCGATGGATCCTGCGTCCTGTCGATGGTAGGCCGACGACGGCGTATCGGGTATACGTCGAGGAGACCTGACGATGGCAGGGCGCTGGAGACGCGGTTTGCTATTCCAGTTCGTCTAATGTCAGCGAATAGCTGGGCAGGAAATGCTCGCGGAAATAGTCCAGTTCCGGCAGGGCCATGGCGTCCATGGCGGCGGCGGTCTGGGTGGCGGCCTGACGGAACTCGGTGTTGCCGGCCTTCAGCTCCTCGATGCACTTGATGTGGGCGGAAAGCTTATCCGCCGCCCTCACCAGCTGCTCGATCTCCGGGTCGGCGGGACGGAGGGCATCCTCATAGGCGGGACGCAGGTCCTCCGGCAGCATGGAGAGGAGCTTGTCCTCCGCCACCTGCTCCACGGCCTTGTAGGCGTCGCGGATGCCGGGGTTGTAATACTTGATGGGGGTGGGCATATCGCCGGTGAGGATCTCGCCGGCGTCGTGATACAGCGCCGCCACGGCCACGGCGCCGACGTCCACCTGGCCGCCGAAGCGCTCATTCCGCAGCACCGCCAGCGCGTGGGCCAGCACCGCTGTCTGGTGGCTGTGCTCCTGGATATTCTCCGTGTAGCTGTTCCGCATGAGCGACCAGCGCTGGATGAAGCGCATACGGTTGATATAGGCGAAAAAGTGGTTCATGTTATGTCAACTCTCCTATCAGTACATCACCATCTATACCGACTATTTTTGTATTGATAATTTTATTATGTAAATCTTCGGCGCGGACGCACACCTCACAGTAGTTGGGGGCGTGGCCGGTGTAGAGGCCGTCCTTCTCCTGCTCATAGAGCACCGGGTAGGTCTGCCCCACGCAGCCCTCCAGATAGGCGCGGTGCATAGTCCGGGCCAGGGCCACGGCGCGGCGGGTCCGTTCCTCCTTTACCGCGGCGCTGAACTGCACCAGCTCCGCCGCCTTGGTGCCGGGACGGACGGAATAGGGAAAGACGTGCATATCCGCGAAGGCGCACTTTTCGATAAAGGCCATGGTCTGCTCGAATTCCCGGTTCGTCTCGTCGGGGAAGCCGCAGATCAGGTCGGTGGTGACGGCGGGCCGGTGGAAATACTGCCGCAGCAGCGTGACGGACTCGTAAAACCGTGCCGTGTCGTACTTCCGGTTCATGCGGCGCAGCGTCTCGTCACAGCCGGACTGCAGGGACAGGTGGAAGTGGGGGCACAGGTTGGGCAGCTTCGACGCCCGGCGGCAGAAGTCCTCGGTGATGGTACGGGGCTCCAGGCTCCCCAGCCGCAGACGCATATCCCCCGCGGCGGCGGATACCGCCTCCAGCAGGTCGATGAGGCTTTGGCCGTTTTTCAGATCGTGGCCCCAGGAGGATATCTCGATACCGGTGAGCACCAGCTCACGGTAACCCTCGCGCCGCAGCTGCTCCGTCTGGGCCACGGCCGTTGCCAGCGGCAGGGAGCGCACCGGGCCGCGGGCGTAGGGGATGATGCAGTAGGTGCAGAAATTCACACAGCCGTCCTCTACCTTCAGCATGGCCCGGGTGCGCTCGGCCATGCCGCCGGCGGGCAGCACCTCGAATTCCCGGCGGCGCAGGGCGTCGTCCAACAGTCTCACCGGCTCCTTTTCGTGGACTGCCTGCTCGAACAGATCCAGAAACGCCATGCGGTCACCGGTACCGGCCAGCAGGTCCACGTCCAGTGCCGCCACCACCTCCGGGTGGGTCTGCACATAACAGCCGCAGGCGGCCACCACCGCGTTGGGGTTCAGCTTATGACACCGGCGGATCATCTGCCGGGATTTCTTGTCACTGATGGCGGTGACGGAGCAGGTGTTGACGATATAGCCGTCGGCCTCTGTCTCGGCGGGCACCAGCGTATGACCGCGGCGCAGCAGCTCCTGCTCCATGGCCTGTGTCTCGTATTGGTTCACCTTGCAGCCCAAGGTATAGATGGCAACACGCATCTTGCACTTTCCCCTATTCTATCGTATAATAAGGTTTCACGGGTGAAGGTGTTTTTCACTCCCGCTTTTTGATCGGTTTATTATACTGTATTTTACCGTGTCTTTCAAGACCCGTTCGTGAAACAGGAGGCTCTCTATGGTCTATTTTGATAACGCCGCCACCACGCCGGTGCCCAAAGCCGTGGCCGACGCCATGTACGAGGTGCTGACGGCGCACTTCGGCAATCCCTCCTCCCAATACCCCATAGGGGTGGAGATGAAAAAAGCCGTGGAGGGCTGGCGGGCCGTCATCGCCGGGGCGCTGGGCTGCCCCGCGGAGCGCCTGTATTTCACCTCCTGCGGCACGGAGAGCGACAACTGGGCCATACAGGCCGCCCTGTGGCAGAACCGGCACAGGGGCAGACACATCATCACCACCGCAGTGGAGCACAGCGCCGTTCTGGAGCCCTGCAAGCTGCTGGCCCAGCAGGGGTATGAGGTCACCTATCTGAAGCCAGGACGGGACGGCAATGTCACCGCCGAACAGGTGGCGGATGCCCTGCGGGAGGACACTGCCCTGGTGTCTGTGATGCTGGTGAACAACGAAACGGGCTGCGTATTTCCCGCAGCGGACATCGCTGCCCTGCTGCGGGAGAAGGGCTCCCCTGCCCTGCTGCACTGCGACGCGGTGCAGGGCTTTTTGAAGGTCCCCTGCGACCCGGAGGGCTGGGGCGTAGACCTGATGAGCCTGTCCGGTCACAAGGTCGGCGGGCCCAAGGGCGTGGGCGCGCTGTACATCGGTCCTCGGGTGCGGAACCCCCGCCCCCTGCTGCCCGGCGGCGGACAGGAGCGCGGCGCGCGCTCCGGCACCGAGGCCACGGCCCAGATCGCCGGCTTTGCCAAGGCGGTGGAGCTGCGGCTGGCCGATTATGACGCCAAGCTGGCCCACATGGCCGGACTGAAGGCCTATTGCCGGGAGAAGCTGCTGGCCATGGGCGGCGTGGTCACCGTGGGCGAGGGTACGGCCCCCCACATTCTGGCGGTGTCGCTGGTAGGGTATCCCAGCGCCAACATCGTAACGGACCTGGGTGCGCAGGGCATCTGCATCTCCGCCGGCTCCGCCTGCCACCAGGGCAAGGCCAGCCACGTGGTGTCCGCCCTGGGGCTGGACAAAAAGACCGCCGCCGGCGTGATCCGTATCTCCTTCTCCCCTGACAATACGGAAGCGGACGTGGACGCGCTTTGCCGCGCACTGAAGTCCCACCGGGACTCCCGCTTCCCCATGCTGTGATATACGCCCGCGGCGCGGGCACAACGATATTTTGAGGTGGACTATGTTCAAAGCTCTTAAGCGCGACAGGGCCTTTTACGGGTATCTGCTCCGGTTGACCGGCCCTATCGCCCTGCAAAACCTGATCACGTTCTCGCTGGGTCTTATTGACACGCTGATGGTCAGCCAGCTGGGCAACAATGAGATGGCGGCGGTGACGGCCGCCAACGTGCCGGTGTTCCTGCTGATCTCCATCGTGTTCGGCGTCCAGTCCGGCGTGGGCATCCTGATCAGCCAGTACTGGGGCAAAAAGGACCTGACCAGCATCAGCCGTGCCATCGGCGTGGCGGCGGGGCTGGGCGTGGCTCTGGCGCTGGTCATCGCGCTGGCGCTGTTCCTGTGGCCGGTGCAGATCATGGACCTGATGAGCAACAAGCACCATCTGTCCCTGCTGGGCGCGCCGTATCTGCGGGTCATCGGCTTCTCCTATGTGTTCAATATGCTCTCGTCTATCTACGTCAGCGCGCAGCGCAGCGTGGAAAACGCCAGCTTCGGCATGAAGCTGTTTGGTATGTCCACGGTGCTGAATACCGGCATGAACTACCTGCTGATCTTCGGCAAGTGCGGCTTTCCCATGCTGGGCGTGGAGGGCGCGGCCATCGCCACGCTGCTCTCCCGCGTGGCGGAGTTCGCCGTATGCCTGTTCTGCGCCCTGCGGAGCCGGGTCATCCCCCTGGACCTGAAGGCGCTCTTCCGTCCGGGCTGGGAGATGCTGCGCCGGTTCGTGAAATACGCCTCGCCGGTGATGGCCAACGAGCTGTTCTGGGGGCTGGGCAACAGCCTGCTCACCGTCATTCTGGGACACATGACCATCTCGGTAGAGTTTCTGGCGGCCAACGCCGTCATGGGCAACCTGAACCGCCTGTTCCTGGTGGTGTGCTTTGGTCTGGGCGCCGCCACCGCCGTGATGATCGGCAAGGCCATCGGTGAGGGACAGAGCCACGACGAGCTGATGGACCTGTCCAGGACGCTGTCCTGGGTGACGATACTGGTGGGCGCCGCACTGGCCGTTATCGCCCTGGCGCTGGTGCCGCTGCTGTTCCAGCCGGTGATCTTCCCACTGTTCAAGCTGTACGACCTCAGTGCCCATCTTGCCACCACCCTTGCGGTGACGGGCTTCGCCTGCATCCCCTTCCACGCCTACTCCATCTCCGCCGTCACCGGTATCCTGCGGGCAGGCGGCGATGTGTTCTGGTCCACGGCGCTGGATCTGGCACCCCAGTGGCTGGTGGCGCTGCCGCTGACGGCCCTGCTGGCGCTGGTGCTGGACGCGGATCCCTGGTTCGTGTCGCTGGCCATACAGGCGGAGAGCTTTATCAAGTGTCCCATCTGCCTGTGGCGCATCCGGTCCCGCAAATGGATACACGACGTGACGCTGCCGGAGGGTGAGCGATGAGCAGTCTGTTCGTCTGCCCCCTGTGCGGCGGCGCGCTGACGCGGCGGGAGGGCAGCTATCTCTGCCCCGCCGGCCACTGCTTCGACATCGCCAGGGAGGGCTATACCTATCTGCTGCCGGTGAACCGGAAGCACTCCAGGGCCCCCGGCGACGACAAGGCTATGGCCGCAGCGCGGCACGTCTTTCTGGAAAAGGGCTACTACGCCCCGCTATGCGAAGAATTATGTCAACTCGCTGTGGAGTTGACCGGCGATGCCCCGGCGGTGCTGGACAACGGCTGCGGCGAGGGCTACTACACCGCGGGCATCTATCGTGCCCTGTGTGAGGCCGGGAAGACGCCGGTGATGGCCGGGATCGATATCTCCAAGCCCATACTGCGTCTGGCGGCTAAGCGGGAGAAAAATGTGCAGTTCGCTGTGGCCTCCTCCTACCGCCTGCCGGCGGCAGACGGGTCCGTAGACCTGCTCATCAACTGCTTCTCTCCGCTGGCCATCGAGGAATTTCGCCGTGTGCTGCGGCCCGGCGGGTACTTTATCTATGTGGTGCCCGGAGAAATGCACCTGTGGGAGATGAAGCAGGTGCTCTATGATCACCCCTATGTCAACGAGGTGAAGGAGACGCCCTATGAGGGCTTCCGATATGTGAGCATCCAGCACGTAACGGACGTTATCCATCTGGAGGACCCAGCGGACATACAGGCGCTGTTCGGCATGACGCCCTACTGCTGGAAAACGCCGAAGGCCGGCGTTGAAAAATTATGTAAACTCACGCGGCTGGACTGCCGCATCGCCTTTGACATACACATTTTCGAAAAGGAGGGGTAACTATGGATCGAATTTCCCCGCCCCGCCGCCGGCCGCGGCGGCGTCTGCTGCCGGTGCTGCTGCTGATCGCGGCGGTGCTGGTGGTGGGCGCACTGCTGACGGCGGTCGTTCTGTCCCTGCGGGGCGGCAGCGCCCGGCAGGAGCCGGAGGCCGATCCCCACGCGGGGCAGGTATATATCAACGACGGATTTAACATGGTGTGGATGACGCCCCATGAGGGTATCCCCGCCAGCGGCCTGGCGCAGGAGGACTTCCGCCGGGACACCAACGACGACGGCAGCGACGGCGTCCGCGTCCGCTATCTGGGCGCGGAATACGCCACCCGCTGGGGCGTGGACGTGTCTAACCACCAGGGCACCATCGACTGGGCGGCGTTGAAGCGGCAGGGCATCGACTTTGCCTATCTGCGCCTGGGCCTGCGGGGCTACGGCGAGAAGGGCTCCCTGTACCCGGACCGGTCCTTCGACAGCTATTACAGCGGGGCCAGGGCCGCCGGCATCGAAGTGGGCGTGTATTTCTTCTCCCAGGCCGCCACCGTGCAGGAGGCCGCCCAGGAGGCCCTGTACGCCCTGCAGCTGCTGGATGGCCGCGACCTGGACCTGCCGGTGTACTACGACTGGGAGCCGGTACAGCAGGAGGACTCCCGCACACTGCACAACAACGAATTCCTGCTGACCTCCCAGGCCCGGACTTTCTGCGCCTTGATCGAACAGGGCGGCTATGAGGCCGGGGTGTACATGAACCGCCAGCAGGGCTACTACCGCTATGATCTGCCCTCTATGGGGAACATCGCCCTGTGGATCGCTGATCCCGGCGACTATCCGGACTTCTACTACCGCTTCGATGTGTGGCAGTATGACCACGGCGCACGGCTGGACGGCGTCAACGAGATCGTGGACCTGAACGTGGAGTTCGTGCCGGTAATGTAAGCAAGAGCGCTCCCCCGCCGGGGGAGCGCTCTTTTATTCGAACAGCTTTCCGCAGGCCCAGTTGGTAAAGGGTGCGGCGGCAAACATATTCCAGAAAAACGCCATGGGGAAGTTCTTGATAAGCGTCCCCGCCCAGATGGCGGGCAGCTGCCACACCGGCGCACCGCCTAAGATCATGCTGAAAATAATGGTGGCCGCCAGACTCATGGTGGGGCACATAACGGACACGGTGCCCGCCTGCCGCATCAACCGACAGAAATAGGGGTTATCCCGCTGCGGGTCGCTGACTTTGGCGGCAAAGCGGGCGCCCAGCCGGTTGCCCCACAGCTCCGACACGATGATGACGATGAGCCCCATGAACAGCGCCTCCACCAGCGCCTTGCCCACGATACCGTAGGTCAGGTTGGTAAACCCTCCCGGCTGCAAATGTACCCCCTGCTGGATAGCGTTGTTGTATATCTCCATGCCGACAGCCATGCTGTACGACATGATGATACCGAAAATGATCCCCTGTGTTTTGTTCTTTGGCATTGCAGTTAGGTCAGTTTACAAGGAACTACACGCAGACCACGAAACGGGGGCTGCTGACAACAAATAAAGGCTGAATATCAAGCACCGGGAAAGTGCGAGATATTCAGCCTGTTTTGTTGTCAGGGGTTTCCAAAGGGGCTTGCCCCTTGGCACACGACTTTGCTCGCAAAGTGTAGTGTGTTATACGCTCTGTCGGCGTTGCTGCGAAAATGCGGTTGCCACCGGGGAGGGCAAGGGCATTTGAAGCGGCAGGAAAGCAGGGCTGTGATTGCGCGGCGTGGAGCCGCAAGCGCAGGACTGGTTTCATCAGCAGACAGGGCGTATATGAATGCCCCCGTCCCTCGTCCTACGCCGAACTATGGGACAAAGTGTCCCAGACGGATAGCCACACTTACGAAAAAGCAGACGGCTTTTTCTCTCAAAATGGAAATGGGCGGGAAGCCATTTTAGGGCTTTCCCGCCTTGATTGCCCATTAGCAAAGACGGGCGGGGCTGTCAACGGCGGCGCATGAAATGCGCCGTTCATCTTGACCGTTGACTGGCTCGACTGGCTTTGCTATCTCCCCAACAAGTTATTGTTTGTTGTTTTCCCAATTATCTAAACGGGCTTGCATAGTTTCTCGCCATTCTTCACTTGGACAAGCAGTAATCAATTTTCGATACTCTTCACTTGATGGTGCTTCTATCAAATAAGACTCTACCAATTTTAGCAAATCCCACTCTACTCCATACATTCCACCTTCGGGGAAAATGTCAATCAATACGCCTACTTCTTCTCTTGTCAATGGCGTTTTTACATTGGAGAGCAATTCGTCATACATGTTGATGGTTTCTACTGTAGGGTCATCTTTCACTGCGTCTGGCATTTGACCGAGAAGTTTCAATTTTATAATTACCTCCTGCACCTTTACTCCCTCCAATTTCTCGTTCTCTATTTTCTCCCCCGCTGCGGGTTTGGATTTTTCAGCAAGTCCGACTTCTGTGCAATCTTTTTCAGCCACTTCTTTTCTTCCTCGGACAGCTTTTTCAAATTCAGCTTGAGCCGCTTGCAGATAAACGCCATCGCCGCCTGTTCCGGGTCGCTGCCCGGAGTGGACGCTGCTTCTGCGGCTTGCAAAAAATCTTCCAGCGGATTGTCCTCTGGGACGCTGAAAAAATCGTCCTTATGGGCTTCCCGCAGGTCAAGAGCTATCTTGTTTATGTCCTGCTGTATCACATAGCGGCAAAAGCTGTCATCGTCAATATGAGCGGCGACAAGCTGCCTTAACTGCGGGTCGGACAAGCCGGGATTGTGCTGCTTCATAATGGTTGCGCTCATAATATCCACAATGGCATTTGCGCTCTGTACCTGCTTGACTGCCGTTCCGTTCACATAGATTTCAAGGTCAGCCATCAGCCGGGGGAAATCCGGGTGTACCGCCAGCTCACACAAGAGGGAAGTATCCACCCGCCCACTTTTCAATAGTTCAATCATATCATCACTCAAGCGCAGGTCTGCAAGCTCGGCGTTTGGGTGATTTTTTGTTTTAGAGCGTCCCAGCAGGTAATCAACGGTCACGTCGTAAAACTTCGCCAGCTGGATAAGGGCATGGTGGCTGATGTCTTTGAGATTGTCTCCCTCATAACTGCCTAAAGCAGATTTGGAAAGGTGAGTTTCCTCCGCAAGCTGTTCCAGCGTCAGCCCTCGTTCCACACGCAGGTCTTTCAATCGTTCTTGTATGGATAGTTCCATGCACTCCCTCCTTGGCTGCCCGATAAATGGGAATTTATATTTTTTTCTGTAAATAAATCATATCTGTTAGTTGAACCCCACCTTCAAAAATAGGGTGGTCATAGTTATCAATAAAAAAATTTTCAATGCTGTGTGAGCGGGCAAAACCAGATTTTTCATAAAAAGGAACGGTCAACGGGCTATCCCCTGTGCCAACTTGTAGTATCGAATACTTCCCTTTATATTTCGCAGCAACAAAGTCAATTAGTGCCTTGCCGTAACCTTTGCCCTGATATTCTGGCGCAGTTGCAATATTTTTAATTTTAAGAATGCCTTTGCCCTCGTCGGTTACTACACACTCGCATTTAACCCCATTATCGACTAATACATACATCGTTCCTCTATCAATATATCGGTCTATCATGCTCTCTTGTTCATCGGCTAACAGTAATAAGGGGAGAAATTGTTTTTTATTCTCTTTGATTTCTATAATTTCCATATCGGTATGTACTCCAAAATTATCGTTTATTGTTCTGCTTTTTCATTCTACCACAATTCCGAGAGCATGGAAATAGGCAGTTTTTTTGGCGGATTTCCTACCTTTCGGATATACGGCACAGACGGTCAAAAAAGTGTAGACTTGAGATAGTTCATCGATGGACAGCACCTTGAAAATTGAATGACCGTCCGAAAAGGAATACCCCGGCAGGGGAAGCACCGCAAGGAGCCAACTTCTGGACACTTTGTCCAGAGGTCACTTCGGGACAACTTGTCCCGAAGCTGTGGGGAGCGTGCCAACGCCGGAACACGCCGCAGGAATGGGGCAGGAAGCCTTTTCGGGGAGAACGGCTAAGGAAAAATGGAGGGAACACATGAGAGAGAACCCATATAAACGACTGCCGCCCATAGAGCGCAAGCAGGACAGTTCCCTTTACCGCATGACACCGGCACAGAGGAAACAGGCAAACGCCCTGATCCGCCGGGAGTGCTGTTGCTGTGAGGACGGCAACTGCATTGTCCTTGACGATGGGGACACCTGCACCTGCCCGCAGACGGTTTCTTTCTCGGTCTGCTGTAAGTGGTTCCGCTGGGCGGTTTTGCCGCTGGACGGGACGCTGGAGGCGGAGATTTTCCGGGATAAGGACACGAAACGCTGCGCTATATGCGGACAAGCCTTTCTCCCAAAATCCAACCGGGCAAAATACTGCCCCGGCTGTGCTGCCAGCGTTCACAGGCGGCAGAAAACAGAAAGTGAACGGAAAAGGAGGTCTGCTGTGGACAGTTAGGGGCTGAAAAGTCCTTGATTTACAAGGCTTTACAAGCACAGAACGGGGGTAGGCAATAGAAACTACCGTCTGCCCCCGGAAACAGGCTTCTAACCGTCCACAAAACACGATATGACAAACACCATTTATATCCATCAGCCGGAAAAGGTGGTCAGCTTTACCCGGCTGCCCAATTTCCTTTTTGAAGCCCCCACATTCAAGCCCCTGTCCAATGAAGCGAAGATACTGTACGCCTTTATCCTGCGCCGGACGGAGTTATCCCGCAAGAACGGCTGGGCGGACGAGTACGGGCGGATTTTCCTGTATTACCCAATCTGCGAGGTTGTTGCCCTGCTTCACCGTGGGCGGCAAAAGGCGGTCAATACCCTGCGGGAACTGCAATATGCCGGATTGGTGGAGATCCAGAAGCAGGGCTGTGGAAAACCCAACCGCATCTACCCAAAATCCTATGAAGCGGTTCCAAATACCGACTTCAAGAAATCCCGTTCTGGTACGCCGGAGGACTGAAAACCGCACTCCACAAGTACGATAATCAATCCTCTTGAAGTACGAAAACCGGACGGTATATAGAAATACAGAGATAAAAATATTGATTTATATTCTATCCATTCCCTTCCTATCCGAGATATTTTCTGCGGGATTTTCCTGTGGAAAAGTCCCGGATAGGAAAAGAATGGGGAAAGGAGTTTATGGCACAGTACGCAATCTTGCGGTTTGAGAAACACAAGGGCAACCCGGCAAGGCCGCTGGAAGCCCACCACGAACGGCAAAAGGAGCAATACGCCAGCAACCCCGACATTGACACCAGCCGGAGCAAATACAACTTCCATATCGTCAAGCCGGAGGGACGCTACTACTACTTCATTCAGAGCCGGATTGAACAGGCGGGGTGCCGGACCCGCAAGGACAGCACACGGTTTGTCGATACGCTGATTACCGCCAGCCCGGAGTTTTTCAAGGGGAAATCCCCAAAGGAGATACAAGCGTTTTTCCAGAGGGCGGCTGATTTCTTAATCGGGCGGGTAGGGAAAGAAAATATCGTGTCGGCGGTGGTACACATGGACGAGAAAACACCCCACCTGCATTTGACCTTTGTCCCGCTGACAGAGGACAACCGCCTGTGTGCAAAGGAGATTATCGGCAACCGGGCAAACCTGACAAAGTGGCAGGACGCTTTTCACGCCTATATGGTGGAGAAATATCCTGACTTGGAGCGTGGGGAAAGTGCCAGCAAGACAGGCAGGAAGCATATCCCCACCCGTCTGTTCAAGCAGGCGGTCAATCTCTCCAAACTGGCAAGAGCCATTGAAGCCACGCTGGGCGATATTACCCCGTTCAACGCCGGAAAGAAAAAAGAGGAAGCCCTCTCCATGCTGAAAAAGTGGTTCCCGCAGATGGAGAATTTCTCCGGGCAACTGAAAAAATACAAGGTCACAATCAATGACCTGTTAGCGGAAAATGAACAGTTGGAAGCCAGAGCCAAAGCCAGCGAAAAAGGCAAGATGAAAGATACGATGGAAAGGGCAAAGCTGAAAAGCGAACTGGACAATTTACAGCGGCTGGTTGACCGTATCCCGCCGGATATACTGGCGGAACTGAAACGGCAGAAGCGGCAGCATGGAAAGGAAAGGTGATTTTATAAGTACCACTATCAGATACAAAAAGGAAACGGAAGTCGTGACTTTTCAAGGCAGGGAAATCACGCTGGAAAACCTCTCCCCGGTGTTCACGCCGGAACAGGAAGCGGCAAAACGCCGAGAGCTGGAACAGCAGCTTTATGAGGTGTTCCGCAAGTATGCCGACAAACGGCAGAGTGAGGAAGTCGGGGCATAAGGTTTTCCAAAGCCATCGTTGATTTGCGGGGCTGCTGGCGGTATAATAAAACTGTCAGCAGTTCCGTTTCTTTTTTAAGAAAAGGAGCGACAATATGAACAACAGGATAGACGCGATCTATGCAAGGCAATCGGTAGACAAAAAGGACAGCATTTCCATTGAAAGCCAGATTGAGTTTTGCAAATACGAATTGAAAGGCGGGAACTGTAAGGAATACACAGACAAAGGGTACAGCGGCAAGAACACAGACCGTCCAAAGTTTCAAGAACTGGTGCGGGACATTAAGCGGGGCTTGATAGCAAAGGTCGTGGTTTACAAGCTCGACCGTATCAGCCGTTCCATTCTGGACTTTGCCAACATGATGGAGTTGTTCCAGCAATACAATGTGGAGTTTGTGTCCTCTACGGAAAAGTTTGATACCTCTACTCCGATGGGGCGGGCTATGCTGAATATCTGTATCGTGTTCGCCCAGCTTGAACGGGAAACGATACAGAAGCGGGTGACGGACGCTTATTATTCCCGCAGCCAGCGAGGGTTTAAGATGGGTGGAAAAGCCCCTTACGGCTTCCATACAGAGCCAATCAAGATGGACGGTATCAACACAAAGAAGCTGGTGGTAAACCCAGACGAAGCGGCAAATATCCGGCTGATGTTTGAAATGTACGCCCAGCCCACAACCTCCTACGGGGACATTACCCGGTACTTTGCCGAACAGGGAATTTTATTCAACGGCAAGGAACTAATACGCCCCACGCTGGCGCAGATGTTACGCAATCCTGTCTATGTGCGGGCAGACCTTGATGTGTACGAATTTTTCAAAAGTCAAGGGACAATCATTGTCAATGACGCTGCCGATTTTACCGGCATGAATGGCTGCTATCTGTATCAAGGGCGGGATGTGAAGCCCAGCAAAAAGAACGACTTGAAAGACCAAATGCTGGTGCTGGCTCCCCATGAGGGCATTGTCCCCTCCGACATCTGGCTGACCTGCCGCAAGAAGCTGATGAACAACATGAAAATCCAGTCTGCCCGGAAAGCCACCCATACATGGCTGGCGGGAAAAATCAAGTGCGGAAACTGCGGGTATGCCCTTATGAGCATTAACAATCCTGTGGGAAAGCAATATCTCCGCTGCACAAAGCGGCTGGACAATAAAAGCTGTGCCGGGTGCGGGAAAATCATCACTTCGGAGCTGGAAGCGGTTGTTTATCAGCAGATGGTGAAGAAGCTGGCAAGCTACAAAACGCTGACGGGCAGAAAAAAAGCGGCAAAGGCAAACCCGAAAATCGCCGCCCTGCAAGTGGAACTTCTCCATGTGGACAGCGAGATTGAAAAGCTGGTGGACAGTCTGACGGGCGCAAACAATGTCCTGCTCTCCTATGTGAATGTGAAGATAGCGGAACTGGATGGGCGCAAGCAGGAACTTCTGGCGAGGATAGCGGAGTTGACGGTGGAAGCCATCAGCCCGGAACAGGTCAGCCAGATTTCCGGCTACCTCGACACTTGGGAGGATGTATCCTTTGATGACAAGCGGCGTGTGGTGGATTTGATGATTACCACCATAGCCGCCACAAGCGATAGTTTGAATATCACATGGAAAATCTGACGGGCGGAACCCCTCCCGTCAGATACCTACCCTGTGTAGTCCCTTGTAAACTGTACTTTTCCTCCATAAAAATAAAAAGCGCACCGCCCGAGGGCGATACGCTTCGCAGGCACTTCTGTGCGCTACGCGTCTCTATTCTTTTACCACACCCGCCGGGAAATGTCAATGGGTTGGGCACATAACGTTTTTATTATGTTAACCTATCCTCTGTGTCCACGACCTTACCGTACCAGAATTTCCGCACCGGGTCATACAGCACTGCTTACAATCGCCGCAGCCAGACATTACATCCTCCCCACATAAACCAAAAGACCGGCTTTCGCCGGTCTTTTGGTTTACATAATTTAGTTTTTCTTCCCGTGCTGCGCCTTCATGCGCCGCTCGTGGTTCAGGATGGTCTTGCGGATGCGGAGGTTCTTGGGGGTGACCTCCAGCAGCTCGTCATCCGCCAGGAACTCCAGGCACTGCTCCAGGCTCATCTTCCGGGGCGGCACCAGACGCAGGGCGTCATCGCTACCGGCGGCACGGGTGTTGGTCAGCTGTTTCTTCTTGCAGACGTTGACCACGATGTCCTCCTGCTTGGGGCTGATGCCCACTACCATGCCCTCGTACACGCCCACGTTGGGGCCGATGAACAGCACACCGCGCTCCTGCGCGTTGAACAGACCGTAGGTGATGGACTCACCGGTCTCGCTGGCCACCAGAGAGCCGGTATTGCGGCGGGTCAGCTCACCCTTATAGGGGGCGTAGCTGTCAAACACGCTGGCCATAATGCCCTCGCCGCGGGTATCCGTCAGGAACTCGTTGCGGTAGCCGAACAGACCGCGGCTGGGCACCAGAAACTCCACCTTCATGCGGCTGCCGATGGGGGTCATTTCCTGCATATCCGCCTTGCGGGCGCCCAGCTTCTCAATGACCGCGCCCACACTCTCGGCGGGCACGTCCACCACCAGACGCTCGATAGGCTCGCACTTCTTGCCGTCGATGGTCTGGTACAGCACACGGGGGGGCGACACCTGGAACTCGTAGCCCTCGCGGCGCATGGTCTCGATGAGGATGGACAGGCTCATCTCGCCGCGGCCCGCCACGTTGAAGGCATCCATAACGCCCTCGATCTCGCTGACGCGGAGGGACACGTCCTTCAGTGTCTCGCGGAACAGGCGGTCGCGCAGCTGGCGGCTGGTGACGAACTTGCCCTCCCTCCCGGCGAAGGGGCTGTCGTTGACGGAGAAGGTCATCTCCACCGTGGGGGCGCTGATCTTCACGAAGGGCAGCGGCTCCACGCAGTCGGGGGCACAGATGGTATCGCCGATGGTGATATCGCCGATGCCGCTGAGGGCGATGATATTGCCCGCCGTCGCTTCGGTGATGGGCACCTTGCCCAGACCGGCGAACTCGTACATACTGACAGCCTTGGCCTTCTTGGCCGGGGCGTCGGGATCGTGGTAGTTGCACACGGCGATCTCCTGGTTCTGCTTCAGCACGCCGCGCTCGATACGGCCGATGGCGATACGGCCCACGAACTCGTTATAGTCGATGGAGCTGACCAGCATCTGGAAGGGCTGGTCCAGGTCGGCCTCCGGCGCGGGGATATAGTCCAGAATGGTATCGAACAGCGGCTTCAGGTCCGTGCCCACCACGTCGGGGGAATAGCTGGCGGTACCGTTGCGGGCGGAGCAGAACAGCATAGGGCTGTCCAACTGCTCGTCGGTGGCGTCCAGGTCCAGCAGCAGCTCCAGCACCTCGTCGATGACCTCGTGGATACGCTGGTCGGGACGGTCGATCTTGTTGATAACCACAATAACACGATGGCCAAGCTCCAGCGCGCGGCTGAGCACGAAACGGGTCTGGGGCATAGGGCCCTCGGCGGCGTCCACCAGCAGGATGACGCCGTTGACCATCTTCAGGATACGCTCCACCTCGCCGCCGAAGTCGGCGTGGCCCGGGGTATCCACGATGTTGATCTTGGTGTCGCCGTACTGGATGGCGGTGTTCTTGGCCAGAATGGTGATGCCGCGCTCACGCTCCAGGTCGTTGGAGTCCATGACGCGCTCCACCGTCTCCTGGTTCTCGCGGTACACGCCGCCCTGCTTGAGCATCTGGTCCACCAGCGTGGTCTTGCCGTGGTCGACGTGGGCAATAATGGCCACGTTTCTCAGTTTTTCGTTCTGCAAAGGTAAAAACCCCTTTCTCTCGGGTAAATTCACTAACCTTAGTATTATATGCCTGCAAAGGACCGATTGCAAGCCCTTTCGTCAACTTTTTCGCCGCGCCGCCGTTGACAAATGCCGCCGCCTACGGTACAATACCAGTTGCACACGCCTCCGTAGCTCAGTTGTATAGAGCGACCGCCTCCTAAGAGAACCGAGCTGATTTCAACTAGCAAAAACCAATCTTCATACTTGCCTCCGTACCTCACCGGGATAGAGGGCCCGCCTCCTAAGCGGGATGTAGCGTGTTCGAGTCACGCCGGGGGTGCCACAATCCCTTACGCTACACGCGTTTGCGGGTTTTGTGCTTGCTAATAAAAGTTGAACGGTTAGCAAGCATTTTGATTGGTCAAGCCCCTTTTCATTAGCAGGATTTTTGCTAATATTAGCAGAAATTTTTGCTTTTGGAGAGGGGCTTTTGCTAATACGATATTTCGACAGGCTGAAATCTTTGCTAATCGGCTCTTCTACGGATTAGCAGTTTTGGATGGACTGGGCGACTTTGATTAGCAACTCAGGATTGCTTTGCAGGATCGCCTTGAGGGCAGCTTCGGCCGCTTCGGGCGACACATGAGGATTGGCGGGTGATGCAGTGTTTTCCATACTGCTTCCGCCGAGGAAGTCATCCATCTTCTGCGCGACATTGAGTCGGTCATTGGCGAAAGAGTGATTTCCGTACCGACGTGTCAGCATCTCAAGATTTGCCCACCCACCAGCGTGACGAACAGAGTTGTAATCGCCGTGCGACAGGGCTAGCTTTGCCGCTGCGCTCGTATGTCGGAGACTATGAAACACGAAGTCTTTCGGGTCAATATCCGGATCGCTTAAATCTTCAAGGATATCTTTGAACTTCTTGTTCAAGTGTTCCGTCATGACAGGTCGACCGTTGGCTTGGCAAATTACAAGACCATAATTAGCATACCCTTCGGGGCCAAGCTCCTTTTTCAAGTTCTCCTGCAACTCCCTCAGACCGGCCAATGCCTGCATGGTGCTGGCAGGTACATCAATTTCCCGGATACTGCCTTCCGTTTTAGGCTGCTTCAGCATAATGCTCGTTTTTGTTCCGGGGTAAAGATTCGGAAAGGTGAAGAGAATCTGCATTTTCGGAAGTTTTGCGTTTTCCTTGCCAATATGGTCAATAACGCGATCAATACTGACACGTTGCTTTACCATATACACTTATAGTTGCAAGGGGATTTATGCCGTTTTTGGTGCATTAGAGTATTATTTGCCTAATTAAGTCAATTTTTTCGTTGAAAGGTCAACAAATCTCAAAAAGCCGGTTTGCAGCACACTTATAGCGCACGCCGACCAAAGCGAACCATCCTACCACGCTGCACGCTTCCCTGTTTTTTCACCGCTGCCCTAACTGCTCCGTCACGGCAAAGTGGTTTTTCTCATACCGGATCAGCCCGTCCCGCTGCATGAGGGACAGCTCATTGCTCAGCGCGCTGCGCTCCACGTTCAGGTAGTCCGCCAGCTGCTGGCGGTTGTAGGGTATGTCGAATTCGTAGCTGCCGGTGCGCTTGATGCACTCCGAGAAATAGGACAGCAGCCGCTTACGGATGGACTTGGGCGAGGTGTGCAGCACCCGGCGGGAGAGCTGCAAATTCTTCCCGGCGGAGAGGGTCAGCAGGTTCCGCAGCAGCCGGAGGTGGCGGGGACACACCTTGGCGCAGGGCTCCAGCACCTGCCCGATGTGCAATAGCAGCACCTCCGTGTCCTCGGCGGCGGTGACGTTGACCATCAGCGGCTCACCCGGCGCGCAGGCATACGCCTCCGCAAAGATGCCGCCTGCGCCCACGCTGCTGAGAACGCTGTTGTTGCCCCATACGTCCCCCATCTCGATGATGACCCGGCCGGACAGCACCACGCCCAGCTGCTCCGTGGGCGTCCCTTCCGGCAGGATGACCGTGCCCTTTTTATAGGTGCGCTCTGCGGCGCGCAGGCAGCGCAGCATTTCTTCGATGTCCTGCGGCGTCATGCCGCGGAAAAGCGGGGTGTTCCCCAAATTGATCCGCATATTTTTCTCCTTTTCGTTGGCGTGCCAACAGACTTTCATAAATTATGATAGTAAAATGAAGCCACAAAGTCAAGAAGAACCGCAAGGAGGACAAAAATATGGTACGGAGAATCATCGAGATCGACAGGGACAAGTGCAACGGCTGCGGCGCCTGCGCCGAGGCGTGTCACGAGGGTGCCATCGCCATGGTGGACGGCAAGGCGCAGCTGATGCGGGACGACTACTGCGACGGGTTGGGGGACTGCCTGCCCACCTGTCCCACGGGTGCCATCACCTTTGTGGAGCGGGAGGCCGCCGCCTACGACGAAAAAGCCGTCATGGAGAACAAGCAGCGGAAAATGCGGGAGCAGGGCATGACGCTGCCCTGCGGCTGCCCCGGCAGCCAGTCCCGGAATATTCAGCGCGAGACCGTGCCCGCCGTGGAAACGCCGCAAACCCAGCAGACGAGCCGCCTTTCCCAGTGGCCGGTGCAGATCAAGTTAGTGCCGGTGAATGCGCCCTATTTTGACGGTGCGCGGCTCCTGATCGCTGCCGACTGCACCGCCTACGCCTACGCCGCCTTCCACGAGCGGTTCATCAAGGGACACATCACGCTGGTGGGCTGCCCCAAGCTGGACAGCGTGGACTATGCCGAAAAGCTGACGGAGATCATCCGGGAGAACGACATCAAGAGCGTCACCGTCGTCCGCATGGAGGTACCCTGCTGCGGCGGGCTGGAGCTGGCGGCGAAAAAGGCGCTCCAGCAGAGCGGGAAGTTCATCCCGTGGCAGGTGGTCACCGTCACGGTGGACGGCCGGCTGGTGGAGGAGTAAAACACAGGAGAACACGAAAGGAGAAATATTATGAAATACGTTTGCACCGTTTGCGGCTGGGAGTACGACGAGAGCAAGGGGTATCCCGAGGGCGGCATCGCGCCGGGAACGCCCTGGAGCGAGGTACCGGAGGACTTTGAATGTCCCCTGTGCGGCGTGGGTAAGGACAGCTTTGAGGAGGCGTGAGCTTTCTGCAAAAGGAGTAAAGACGATGAGCTATGAAAACTGGAAGAACAAAATCGGCACATTCGAAGTGATGGACGTGCGGGGCAAAAAGATGGACTTCTTCCCCGCATTGAAGGTAAAGGCTGCCGCGCTGAAAAATGGCGAAGGACTGCATATCATCCAGACCTTCGAGCCTGTTCCCCTGTACCCGGTGCTGGCCCTTATGGGCTTTGAGCGTCACACGGAGAAGGTGAGCGGCAGTGAATATCACGTCTGGTTTTATCGAGTGAGGAAAGGAGAATAGCTGCATGAGTTACGAAAACTGGAAGGATAAGGCGCAGGGGTTTCAGACCATGGATGTGCGCCATATACAGGGCAGCTTTTTTGAAGGGCTGAGGAAACGAGCCGAAGCGTTGGAGGTGGGCGAAGGGTTACACATCATTCAGACCTTTGAGCCGCATCCACTGTACGCTGTCATGGAGGGCTTGGGCTACGAGCACCACACCGAGCAGCGAGGTGAGGCGGAGTTCCATGTCTGGTTCTGCCGTGTGGAGAAGAAGGTAGGCGACAGCTCCGCTCCCTTCAAGCCACTGGCTCTTTTGAACTATCCCATGATCGACGAAAAGCTGGGGCAGATCGCCGTGGATTTTTGGGAGACCACATGGCAAAGCGAGAAGCGCGTACTGCCCTACGAAACGCGGCTGCTGCTGTCCCTGACCAACGCTGTGGGTGCGGGTCGGATGCGGCAGGCGGCGCGGGAACTGGTAAAGGCATATATCCACGGTGTGGAGAGTGCCGCGCTGGACGATGTGTTCGAGCTGCTGGCATGGAATCAGGGCATCGGCTTTTTCAGCAGCGAGATCGGCCCCTCGGCGCTGTTTCAGGCGTACAAGCTCATTAAAAACGGTGAGAAGCAGGGCAAGTCCCGGGAGGATATCTGCAGTGCGCTGCGGGAGAAATTCGGGGAGAAGAACCCTGAGATGCAGGTCTTGCATTAAAAGCAGAGAACTTTACAAACAGCTGCGCGGCTGCGGGGAGAACGCTCTCCGCAGCCGCGCGGCTTTTGGGCTTGGTTCTTTTTCGCAGAGGCTTTCTTCTTGCTGCCCCTGCCTCTTTACCATAATCGCTTCATCTTCAGTAAATTTAAGATATATTTCCATTAAATCCATGTTCTTAACAAAGATTTTAACCCGTTCGCTTTATTATGGTAATAGAATGCAGCGTGTCTGTCCCACCAGCGCCGCCCTCTTCCGCTGCGGCCGTGGAGACAGTAAAAATAAACAGTCCTTGCGGCAGAAACGCCGCAGAAGAACGACGACAAAGAGCAAGGAGGAACGAACATGCACACGAAGAAACTAATGACATTGCTGTTGGCAGTCGTGCTGGTGCTCTCTCTGGCCGCCTGCGGCGCAAAGGGCGGCGATCACATGGACGGCATGGACAACGAGCCGAAGAACGCCGAGGAGGCGGCCGCCATGCACAAGGAGCTGACAGCGCAGGAGGCTGCTATTCTGTCGGAGAACACAGCACTTTGGGAAAAGGTCTTTATGGCAGCGGACAAGGGTAAGATCATGATGGAGGACGGCAAAAACTACGGCGACTTCCTGCTGGAAACCATCAACGCCGCCAAGGATCAGTTTTCATCAGACGAGCTGAAGCTGCTTCAGAGTGAGGCAGAGAAGATCCGCGACATCGGAAACAAGCTGGCCGCACTGGAGGAAAAGTATCCCGAGATCGTGCAAAAATCTCTGGACAGCGATATGAATATGCCGACGGACAAGGATATGGACACGATGCCTGACGGCGGCAATAAGGACAACAAAACCGACAGCGGCAGTACGGACAATAAAACCGACAGCGGAAACACAGGCAATAAGACCGATAGCGGCAGCACGGGCAGCAAGACGGATGACAGCAGCCTGCCGAAGTTCCCCGCCTTTGAGGGTAAGGATCTGGACGGGAATACGGTAAAGAGCAGCGATCTGTTTTCCGGCAAAGCCGTCACCGTGGTGAATTTCTGGTTCACCACCTGCGGTCCCTGTGTGGGCGAGTTGGGCGATCTGGACGCGCTGAACAATGATCTTTCCGGCAAGGGCGGTGCGCTGATCGGCATCAATGCCTTTACGCTGGACGGCGACGAGACGGCCATCTCTGACGCCAAGGATGTACTGACCCAGAGCGGTGCTACTTATCAGAACGTGTACTTCGATTCCGGCAGCGAGGCGGGCAAGTTCGTGGAGAGCATCTACGCCTATCCCACCACCTACGTGGTCAACCGCAGCGGCCGCATCGTGGGTGATCCCATTGTGGGGGCTATCACCAGCAAGGCGCAGGCCGATGCACTGCAAGCCCAGATCGACAAGGCACTGGCTGCCGATATGGGCTGATCCAATATCTTCAAAGGGAGGCTATTATGAAGAAAAAGAACTGTAAGCTGACGGGCATTCTGCGCGCCATTGCCCTGCCCCTGGTGGGTAGTGCCGGAGGGTGGCTGTACTACCGCTATGTGGGCTGCGCCACCGGCACCTGCGCCGTTACGTCCAGCCCGTGGCTCTCCACCGGCTTCGGCTGCGTCCTTGGGTCGCTGCTATATACCGTCCTGCGGCCCGGCCGCGGCAAGAGACAGGACGGCAACGGGGCGGAGTGACCCTTGCTCCCCCTGGAAGGAGGAAACGCCATGTATCGAAGCGTATTGGCCCTGCTTTTCGCCTCGGTACTGCTGCTCAGCGGCTGCGCCGCAGAACAGCAGCATATACCGAGGGAAAAGGACACGCAGGGAACGGACATGGCCGGACAGTCCTCGGATATGTCCGGCGAGGAGGGTATGTATATGGACACCACGGAAAATGTCATCTATCTGGCAGGCGGCTGCTTCTGGGGCATGGAGCAGCTCATGCAATCCATCCCCGGCGTCATCGACGCCCAGAGCGGCTACGCCAACGGCACCTGCGAGACGGACGCCACCTACCAGACCGTCTGCAAGGGCGACACCGGCTTCCGGGAGACCGTTCGGGTGGAATACGACCCCGAGCAGGTGAGCCTTGACGCGCTGCTGCTGGCCTACTTCTATGTGATCGACCCCACGGTGCAGAACCGGCAGGGCAACGACCGGGGCAGCCAGTATCAGACCGGCGTGTACTACACCAACGACAAGGCCAGGGAAACAGTGGAGCGCATCGCGGACATTGAGCGGGGCCGCAGTGAGAAATTCTTTGTGGAGATCGGCCCGCTGAAGAATTACTATCCCGCCGAGGAATATCACCAAAACTACCTGGAAAAGAACCCCAACGGCTACTGCCACATCCCCCGGGCGGAGATGGAGCTGTTCTCCAGGCTTCGCATCGATCCGGGCGACTACCGGAAGCCCGCGGCGGAGACCATCCGGGACACGCTGACGGCGGAGCAGTACCGCATCACGCAGGAAAGCGGCACGGAGCGCGCCTTTACTGGTGAGTTCTGGGACAAGTTCGAAAAGGGCATCTATGTGGACATCGTCACCGGCGAGCCGTTGTTCTCCTCTGCGGACAAGTTTGAAAGCGGCTGCGGCTGGCCTGCCTTCACGAAGCCCATCGAGAGTCCTGCTGTGGTGGAACGGGAGGACTTGAGCCACGGTATGCGCCGCACGGAGGTACGCAGCCGCGCCGGCGACTCCCATTTGGGTCATGTGTTCACCGGCGATCCGGAGTCGCCCAACGGTGTGCGCTACTGCATCAACAGCGCCGCCCTCCGCTTCGTGCCTTACGCGAAAATGGAGGCCGAGGGCTACGGATACCTTCTGAATTTGTTTGAGGGATAAGCCGCAAACGAATACGTTGACGCAGCAGAAAAAGCCCCTGCTCGACTGAGCAGGCCACACAAACCAACTGCCCCTCCGTATGTGCTGAAGCATACGGAGGGGCAGCTGCTGTTCGTAATGAAAGCCTTTTGCTCTGAAAGAGCTTTTTCGGTTTGATAAGTGGGAAATCTTTTTGCGTTTTTCTACCGCTTTTTCACCTCGCATTTGCCGCTGCCTTTTCGCCGCCGAAAACGGAGCGCGGATCGTTCACCTCTGCCGCAGCCCATTTCAGCGGAGCAGACACTATCCGCGCTGACGGTTAATTTGCGACGAATTTGCATATTGACATTGGGGCGGCATCATGTTATGCTGAATTGCGAATGAATTGCAAATTGGAGGCGTGGTGACTTGTCCAGTTACAGCACGCGGCAGAGGAAGGCTCTGCTTGCCTATTTGAGCCGGCACCCGGATGAGCTGCTGTCCGCACGGCAAATTGCGGACGCGCTGGCGGATAAAAAGATCAGCCTCAGCGCCGTATATCGGAACCTCGCGCAGTTAGAGGCGGAAGAAAAAGTGCGGCGCAGCAGCAAGAGCGGCACGCGGGAGGTCTACTATCAGTACCTTGACGCCGAAAGCTGCAAGGGTGCGCTGCACATGCGCTGTGTAAAATGCGGCAGGACCTTTCACATGGCAAGCGGCAACGCCGCCCTGTTTGCAAAACACTTGGCGCAGAGCGAGCAATTCACGCTGGACGCCGCTGACACGGTTCTCTATGGCACCTGCGCGGATTGCCAGGAAGAATAGTATTTGGAAGGAGGACAGGCTATGACAAAGAAATCTCGTTTGATCACAGGCTTGCTGGCAGCCGTGCTGGCGGCTGTCATGCTGTCCTCCGCTATCTATATTGCGGTCGAAGCCAACCACAACTGCTCCGGCGAGGACTGCGCCATCTGCCACCAGCTGCAGGTCTGCGAAAATCTGCTCAAGAGCATTGGGCTTGCCGGTGCTGCCGCGGTTTTCGCCGCAGCGGTCAGGTATGCCCCGTGCAGGGTCATTCCCTCCTGCGCGGAGCTTGTCCGCACGTTTACTCTGGTTTCACTCAAGGTCAAGCTTTCAGATTAAATAAGAACTATTTACAAGGGTGTAGTCTATCCGTTTTCGGATAGGCTTTCGCGGCGTTGCCGTTACCCTTGTATTTTTGCGCCCATTTTTACGTTCTTATCATAATCTGGAGGTACATATAGCCTATGAAAAAGATAACTGCGCTGCTGCTTGCGCTAATGATGCTGGCCGGCGTCCTTGCCGGCTGCGGAAAGCCGCAGGATACCGGAAAAGCCGGCAAATTGAAGGTCGTCACGACCATCTTCCCCGAATACGATTGGGTCAGGGCGATCCTGGGCGACAAGGCGGATAACGCCGAGATCACCATGCTGCTGGATAACGGCGTTGACCTGCACAGCTATCAACCCACCGCCGATGATATTGTCAGAATCTCCGATTGCGACCTCTTCGTCTATGTGGGCGGCGAGTCCGATGGCTGGGTGGAAAATGCTCTGCAAAACGCCGCCAACAGGAATATGAAGGTCATCAATCTGCTGGAGGTGCTGGGTGATTCCGTGAAAACGGAGGAGACCGTTGAGGGTATGCAGGAGGACGGCCACGGTCACGGTCACAGCCACGATGAACAGCTCACGGAGAATGACATCGAGGATCGCACCCTCTCGGATTTCGCCGGTGCGTGGAAGTCCCTGCACCCCTATCTGCTGAACGGCGACCTGGACAAATTCTGCCAACACAGGGCGGAGGAGGACGGGGACAGCTCGACCACAAAGGACACCTATTTGGAGAAGTTTAAGGCTTCGTGGCAATGCGACGCCGAGAAGATCTCTATCAACGGTAACACGATCACCTTCACTTATGCAGACGGAAAAACCGTTTCCGCTGAATACACCTATGCCGGTTATCAGCCGAAGCTGGATGACGAGGGCAAGATCCGCAGCGTCCGCTATCAGTTCGAAACCACCAGTGCCGATGCGCCCAAATATGTGCAGTTCAACGACCACGGCCACGAGCCGGGCGAGGCGGAGCATTTCCATATCTACTTCGGCAACGACGGCTTCGATGCGCTGATGAGTGGCAAGACCAATCCGTTTTTTGTGAAGGACGCGCTTTCCGCAGAGGACATCCTTGACGAGCTGATGGGGCATGACCATGGGGAGGAAAAGGACGAGCACGTCTGGCTGTCCCTGAAGAACGCCCAAGTACTCTGCGTGACGATCGCGGACGCGCTGTGTGCCATCGACCCGGACAATAAGAACACCTATATAGCCAACGCTGCGGCGTATAGGGACAAGCTGGCTGCTCTTGACGCAGACTATAAGGCAGCCGTGGACGGTGCGGCCCATAAGACCGTTTTGTTTGGCGACCGTTTCCCGTTCCGTTATCTGGTGGATGATTACGGTCTGCGCTACTATGCCGCCTTTGCGGGCTGCTCTGCCGAGACCGAGGCCAGCTTTGAAACCGTTTCGTTCCTTGCAAAGAAGGTGGACGAGCTGGGACTTCCCTGCGTGCTGACCATCGAGGGCGCACAGCATAGGATCGCGGAAACCATCGTTCAGAACACCGCCGGGAAGAATCAGAGGGTGCTGACCATGGATTCCATGCAGTCCACCACCTCCAAGGACGTGGCAAACGGCACCACCTACCTTTCCGTTATGGAGAAGAATCTCTCCGTGCTGAAGGAAGCGTTGGGGTAAGGAGGTAGGTCTATGGCTCAGCTCACTTGTCAAAATCTCTGTGCCGGCTACGATGGACGACCCGTTCTCCAAGACCTCAGCTTTGAGCTCCTGGCAGGCGACTATCTCTGCATCGTAGGGGAAAACGGCTCCGGAAAGAGTACCCTTATGAAAACGATCCTCGGCCTGCAGACGCCCATCAGCGGCAGCATTTTGACGGGCGATGGGCTGAGGAAAAACGAGATCGGCTATCTGCCGCAGCAGACAGTGGTACAAAAGGACTTCCCGGCATCCGTGAGAGAGATCGTTCTCTCCGGGTGTCAGGGCCGCTGCGGCAGCCGTCCTTTTTATAATAAAGAAGAAAAGAAACTTGCGATGGACGCCATGGAGAAAATGCAGATTACACAGCTTGCAAGGCGGTGCTATCGCGAGCTGTCCGGCGGGCAGCAGCAGCGGGTGCTGCTGGCCCGCGCACTGTGCGCCACGCAAAAAATGCTGCTTCTTGATGAGCCTGTTTCGGGGCTTGACCCCAAGGTGACGGCGGAAATGTATACGCTCATCGAGAGGCTCAACCGTGAGGACGGCATCACCGTGATCATGATTTCTCACGATGTGGCCGCCGCCGTCCGATACGCCAGCCATATTCTGCATATTGGCGACACCGTTTTCTTTGGGACAAAGGCGGACTATCTTCAAAGCCCGCAAGGGCGGCTGTTTGACGTGAAGAAAGGCGGTGACAGCCAATGACCGCTATCTTGGAAAAGCTGGCTCTCTATTGGGCATATCCCTTTGTCCGCTACGCGCTCATTGTCGGTGTGCTGATCGCGCTTTGCTCCTCCCTGCTGGGTGTAACGCTGGTGCTGAAACGGTTTTCCTTCATTGGTGACGGTCTGTCCCATGTGGCATTCGGCGCAATGGCGATTGCCGCCGTGCTGCAGATCACCAACAAAATGCCCCTTGTCATGGTCATTACCATCCTCAGCGCCGTGCTGCTCCTGCGCACCGGGCAGAACACGAAAATCAAGGGCGACGCCGCTATCGCCATGATCTCTGTCGGTTCTTTGGCAATCGGATACCTATTGATGAATATTTTTTCAACTTCATCCAACCTTTCGGGCGATGTGTGCAGCACGCTGTTCGGCTCCACCTCCATTCTGACGCTGTCCCCAATAGAGGTATGGCTGTGCGTGGGAATGTCGGTGCTGGTCGTGGCGGTGTTCATCCTGTTTTACAATAAGATCTTCGCCGTGACCTTTGACGAGAGCTTTGCAAGGGCGGCCGGCACGAGGGCGGGGCTTTACAACCTGCTGATCGCCGTCGTCGTTGCGGTCATCATCGTGCTGGCGATGAACCTTGTGGGTTCCCTGCTGATCTCCGCACTGGTGATCTTCCCGGCGTTGTCCGCCATGCGGATGTTCAAGAGCTTTCGCAGTGTGACCATCTGCGCGGCAATTCTTTCGGTTTTCTGTGCGCTGCTCGGCATTCTGGCGTCCATTCTCGCCGGTACGCCGGTAGGCTCCACCATCGTCGCCGTTCAGATCGGTGCTTTCGGTCTGTCGTGGCTGGCAGGCACGGTATTGGGAGGTGTTCGCAGATGAAAAAACTATTTTGCCTGCTGTTGGTGGCTCTGCTGCTCTGCACTCTTGCCGCCTGCGGCCGTGAGGACACCGCACAAAAGCCCGCTGCGGAGGATGCAGAAGGCACCGCCGCGGTCGACATTGACCTGACCGCACTCAGCGGCATCATGGTCTATTCCGAGGTCAACAGCATGATCTCCTTCCCGGATAAGTACATCGGAAAAACCGTCAAAATGCAGGGGCAGTTCACCATATACCAGGCCACCGACGAAAACGGTGCTTTTATCCCGGACAAAATGTTCTTCGCCTGCATGATCGCCGACGCCACCGCCTGCTGCGCACAGGGGCTGGAGTTTGCCCTCGCCGGAAGGCCTGTCTATCCCGATGAGTATCCGGAGCTGGGGGCGGAGATCACCGTGGTGGGTACGTTTGAATGGTACGAGGAGGATGGCTGCCGGTACTACCGGTTGGGAAACGCATCGTTTGTGAACTGAGGCAGCGTGGGTCGTATCAACCGGAAATTCCGTGCCGCGCTTCGATCACGATATAAGCAGCAGTCCCCCGGACGTTTCATTGTCCGGGGGACTGCTGCTTATTGTTAGATATCCATTGTCAAGAGGTATGCGGCGTCTGTCGCCCTATCATATACGCATAGGGAAACATTTGTGTATGCGCTCGTTCTCTGGTTTCGATCCACCATTTTCCAGTAGCCGTCCGCGATCAAGGGCAACTCCACATAGGCGGAAAGGCTCTCCAAAAAGCACTCAGCCGCTTCGGAGATGGGAAAGCGTTCCCATTGCAGGAACGCCTGACGCACGTCCTCCCCAACGGTCAGCTTATATAGTGCTATTCCCTCATAAGGAACCCCTTCATAGTTATTGAAGAGTTCCTCAAGCACACAGTCTTTCTTTTCAATATTCAAGCCAAAATCCCGCATAAACTGTGCCTTGGGATCACCAAGACTCTTTGACCCACACGATACCAGAAGAATTCCGATACACACGAGGGCCATAACGCATAGCAGCTTTTTCATGGTTTTGCTCCTTGTATATCACTCCTTAATAGGAGGGTACTTACACTTACCATCATAAGGATATTCTAATACAACAGAGTTTTCTCGTCAATAATAGTCAATGTCATTCTAACATTCATGCATTTGACCCGTTTTGCTCAATGGCAAAAGGCATTCACTGTACCTCGCTGGGCCTTGTGCCGACCTCCACGACATTATCGCAGCAGCTCTCGATCAGCTCCCTGTCGTGGGTGATCACGAGAATGGTTCTGCCGTTCCGCACCTCGCTTTTCAGCCTTTCCGCGATCAGGCGCATATTCTGTCCGTCAAGGCCGCTGGTGGGCTCATCGAGTATCAATATCCTGCGGCCGGAAAAGATGGCGCAGGCAATGGCAAGCCGCTGCTTCTGCCCACCGGACAGGGCAGACGGGTGCGCATCCCTGTATTCGTAAAGGCCAAATTCCTTCAGCAAGTGTCTGGCACGGTCTTTGTTTTCTTCCGTCAATTCGGTATTCAGCAGCAGCTCCTCCGCCACGCTTGCCGTGAAGAACTGCGTTGATGTGTCGTTGCCGCAGTAATAGATTTCCCTGCGCCGGACTGCCGCTCTTGCTTTTTTCCCGTCTATCAGGATATGTCCCCTTGTCTGCCTTGTTAGCCCGCAGAGGATCTGCGCAAGGGTGGTTTTCCCCGCGCCGTTTTGCCCCGTTATGGCGGTCACGCCGCCCTCTGGAACGGACAGCGAAATATCCTTAAAAATAACTTCTTTGCGTATTCTTTTCGAGAGCCCTGCTGTCTTCAAGACGGCAGGGCTTTCGTCCAATACGGAGGGAGCGGGAAGGCTCTTTCCCCCGTGCGGAGAGCGCAGACCCATGCCTAAGATGTCTGCTTCCGGCAGAAGGAGTAAGTCCCGTGGCGCGTACTCGGCCGCTATTCTGCCGTCTTGCAGATATAAAAACCGGTCTGCGATCCCCATCAGCCAGTCGATCCGATGCTCCGCGATGAGCAGGGTAAAGCCCTGTTCCTTGAGCTGCCGTAGGGTCTGCGCAAGCTGCCTCGTCCCTGCGGCGTCGAGGTTGGCCGTCGGCTCGTCGCACACAAAGACCTTTGGCTTCATGGCATATACGGACGCAATGGCCGCCCGCTGCTTTTCTCCGCTTGAGAGGACGTCAACTGCCCTATTCCTCAAAGGCGACAGCTTCAATGCCTCTATGGCGGCGTCCGTCCGCGCCCGTATCTCCTGCGTGGATAAGCCGTAATTCTCGCAGGGAAAGGCCACCTCACCGGCAAGCTCGGAGGAAAAGAACTGGCTTTTGGGGTCCTGAAAAACGCTTCCCACCAAGCGTCCGATCTCCCACGTGGAAAGCCTTGATATGTCCTTGCCGTCTATCCGCACGCTTCCGCTGAAGGCTCCGGGATAGTAGGACGGCGCAAGCCCGTTGACAAGCCTTGTCACGGTGGTCTTGCCGCAGCCGGAGAGCCCCGTCAGCACGACGCATTCGCCGCCTTTTACCGAAAGGGAAATGTCCTGTACGCCTCTGTCCGAGTTTTCGTATTGAAAGGAAGCGTGTGTAAGCTCGATCATGCCATGCTCCTTTCCAAAACCAAATAGGAAGCCGTGACCAGCGCACATGCGGCTGCCGCGATGTGATCCCGCGCCCCGATCCTTTTCTCATAATAGCTGCCGCGCACGCCCGGACGCTCCGCGCCCCTCGCAACGGCGGAAACGGAAAGCTGATCGGCAAGCTGCAATACCCGAAGAAGAAACGGAACCAGCACATACTCCATGCTCTGCACGGGATGCGCGAGCAGCTGCCCCGCCACGGTCAGCCCTCGGTTTTTCATGGACCTGCCTACGCCTTTCAGCTCCGTCCGCATGGTAGGGAAGAAGCGAAAGACCACAAGAAGCCCGAGAATGAACGGGGTGGGTATACGAAGGCGGGATAAAAACGCGGAGAGCATTCCCGGCGGCGTGGTGATCAGATCCCAGGACACCAGAAAGATCGGCGACAGGTTCCAGAACATCAGAACATAAAATTCCGAAAAGACCGGCATGTGCAGCCCGTGGAAGCGGATACCGTACAGCAGCAGCGCCAGCAGCAGATAAAAGCAGCCATAGGACGCGGCAAGGCGGAAGCTCCGCTGTAAGACGAGATAAAGAAGCGCGCCGCCGGTCAGGATGCAGGTAAGCAGCACATTCCCGCCGATGGTCACTCCGGCAAAGACGCACAGCAGTGCCCACAGCTTGACCGGCACCGCAAAGGATGCATCCGCTCTCATAGAACGCCGGCCTTCTGAAAATGCCTGCGGATCAGCCGACTGCCCACCATGCAGCCGAGAAAGCCCATCAGCGTCGTGAACAGCAGAATAAAGGCCAGCCAGCCGGGAGAGGTGTAGTAACGCACATAGGAATCGATGTAGCTCTGCTCCATACCGCTTGCCAGCGCAAAATCGTAGTATGTGTCCCAGAAGAACCAGATGGGCAGCAGATTGACCCCGTTGTACAGCAGGCTCGCCACCGTCCAGGCGGCGGTCAGCCGTTTCGGCTTTTGGCAGGAGCCTTCCTTCCAGAGAATCGCCTCGCAGAGGATCCCCACGAGAACATAATAAGGAAGCAAAAACCAGTTGCCCATCAGCAGGAAAATCACGCCAAGGATCGTCATATAGATCAGCGTCACAAACCGCTTGCCGATCCGGCTGACCATGAGCATATAGACCGGCGCGCAGAGGAACATGGTGATCCCCACCGACAGCACCATGCTGACAAAGTCGTTGGCCATGCAGACCATATTGACAACGAGCTGGATCGCGATCAGCACCGCCGAAAGCAGCACCGTGGTGATCACATCCCTGACAGACCATTTATTTGTTTCTTTCATAAACTCCTCCTTGTTTTCGACACTTCGTTTTCCAATATTGCACTTGGGATCCTGTTTATCCCGCAGCTTTCTACGCCGTCCACTCCATGCTCTCGCTCTGGAGCTGCGCCATGTGGCGGAACAGGCCGTTCTTTTTCAGCAGCTCGGCCGGCGAGCCCATCTCAACCACGCGGCCGCCGGAGAGCAGGACGATCTGGTCGGCGTTCATGACGGTACGCATGCGGTGCGCGATGATGAGCACCGTCTTATCCTTGATCAATCCGGACAGCGCCGCCTGCACCGCCGTTTCATTTTCCACGTCCAGCGAGGCTGTGGCCTCATCCAGCAAAATCACCGGCGCGTCCTTCAAGATGGCGCGGGCAATGGAGATGCGCTGCCGCTCGCCGCCGGAGAGCCGGGAGCCGTTTTCCCCGATCAGGGTATGGTAGCCGTCCGGCAGCTTGGATACAAAGGTGTCGCACTGCGCCGCCTTCGCCGCCGCCAGCACCTCCTCGTCGGTGGCGTCCCGCTTGCCGAGGCGGATGTTTTCCATCACGGTATCCGCAAACAGCACCACATCCTGAAATACGATGGCGTAGTTTTTCAGCAGTGCCTCGCCGTCCACCGTGGACACGTCCACGCCGCCCAGCCTCACCGTTCCCTCCGCCGTATCCCAGAAGCGGGCCGCCAGCTTGGCCGCCGTGGATTTGCCGCCGCCGGAGGGGCCCACCAGCGCCGTCACCTGCCCCTGCTTCGCCGTAAAGGAAACGTCCCGGAGCACGTCCTCTTTTTCCCGGTAGGCAAAGGTCACATGCTCAAAGCGGATGTCGTAGCCGTCGGGATCATATTCGGTCAGCCCGGTCATGCGCTTTTCGTTCTCGATCTCCTGCATACGCTCGATGCGCACCTCGCAGGCGAACACCGCGGCCATGTTGGCAAACATGGAGCCGATGGGGTCATATACACGGGTGGCGGCGATAAGGAACATCAGAAACGGGATCAGCGCCAGATCGCCGCGGCTCATCAGCGTTACCCCCGTGAGGACGGTGGTGGCGATACCCAGCTTCAGGAAGGACTGTGCCGCCGTGACTACGGAGCCTGTGAACAGCTCGCCCCGGATGGTGTCCTGCTCCGCCTCGTCCAGCCTGCGGTTCAGGTCGGCGATATACCGCGCCTTCTGGTTGCACGCCTTGATCTCCGGCGCGCACTCCAGCACCTCCTGCATGGCGTCGGTGGCCGCGCGGCGAGTGACGAGACCCTTTTTTATATGCCGCTTTTCCATGCGTCGGGAAAGATAGACCATCAGCAGCGACGCGGGCACCACCCACAAAAGAGCCAGCGCCATCCGCCAGTCGTAAAGCAGCATGCCTGCGGAAATCAGCGCCGTGGAGATGAGCGCGCCGTGCATGGCGGGGTAAAAGTGGGAGAATGCCTTTTCCAGCGTCTCCGTATCCCCCATGATGGTGGTGGTCAGGTCAGTCAGGTCACGGTTTCCAAAGAAGGACAGTGGGAGCTGGCGCAGCACCTCCGCCAGCCGGATGCGGCGGTTGGCACTCTCCCGGTAGGTGGCTTCGTATAAGGCTCTGTATTGGATCAGAAAGGTCACAAAGAGCGCGGCGAGGGCAAGGACGCCCGCGACCAGAAAGCGCGTAAGACCCGCCCTTGGGTCGGTGCCGTTTGTCAGTGCCTCTACGATGCCGGAGAGCGCCGCGGCCAGCACGCCCACCGGCAGCATTTTGCTGATGTTGACCAGTACGGACCAGAACACGGCGGCCACATAGTCTTTTGCGCCCTTCTCCGTCATGGCGTATTTTTTTCGGATGCGTTCGATCATGCGGCACCTCCTACCTTCCACTGCGCGGCCTTTTGGTATTCCTCCCACATAGCGGCGTATACGCCGCCCCTTTCAAGAAGCTCGTCGTGCTTTCCTTCCTCGGCGATCTCACCGTCCCGGATGACGAGGATACGATCCATGTTCCGCACCGTGGACAGGCGGTGGGCGATCATCAACACGGTCTTGCCCTTCATCAGCGCCTCGAAGGCCTTTTGTATCTTCGCCTCGTTCTCCGGGTCTGCAAAGGAACTGGCCTCATCCAGCACCACGATGGGCGCGTCCTTTAAGATCGCCCGCGCCAGCGCAATGCGCTGCATCTCGCCGCCGGAGAGGTACACGCCCTTGGCGCCGATCACGGCGTCCAGCCCGCCCGGCGTCTTTTCCAGAATATCGCCGCACTGAGCAAGCTGCGCCGCCCGTAATATCTCCGCCTCCGTTGCGTCCGGCCGAGCGGCGCGGATGTTGTCGCGGATGCTCTTTTTGAAGAGCCGCACCTCCTGAAAGACAAAGGAGATCTGCTCCATCAGCTCCGCGGTGGGGATGCTTCGCACATCCCGTCCGCCCAGGAGCACCGCCCCTGCCTGCACATCGAAAAAGCGCGGGATCAGCCGGGCGATGGTGGTCTTGCCGCCACCGGAGGGGCCCACCAGTGCCCACGCCGCGCCCTGCGGCAGGTGGAAGCTCACATTCGTCAGTGCCGGCCTGTCCGTGCCGTCATAGGAAAAGGTGACATTCTCAAAGGAAATGCCGCTGTCCGCGGGCTTGCTTCCGCTGTCCGCCGCAGGCTCGGGAAGAGGCGACTCCTTCAATATGGTCTCCAACTTGTTCACCGCCTCGGCGGCCTCCATCTGTGCGTTGACCGCGTACATCAGCCGCTCCATCATAAAGGCAAGCTGGGGCGCGAAGAAGATGTAAAACACCAGATCGGCCAGCACTGCCCAGCCGTCTGCCGCGCCGCCGATGAGAACCATTCCCAAGGGCATGAGAAGCAGGAACATGGCGTTCAGCACTACTGTAAACAGAGTGTAGGGCATACGGCACATCATGGCGTAGCCGCTGGCAAGGTCGCGGTAGCTGAGGATGGCGGCATGAAAGCTCTTGAAGGAGTAAACCGTCTGCTGGAATACCTTCACCACCGGGATGCCCCGGACATACTCCGTGGCCTCAGCGGAAATGCGCTCTCCGGCCCGCTGGTATTCCTCAAAGAACTTCATGCCGGTGCCCGTCATCATGGTCATCAGGCAGACAAGCCCGATAATCATGGGGATCAGGCAGGCAAGCCCCATACGCCAGTCAAAGACGAAGAGCAGCCCCACCGCCAGTATCGGCGTTACGATCCCACCCACCGCGTCGGGGATGGTGTGGGCAAGGAGGGTTTCTGTCAGCGCCGCGTTGTCGTCGATCTGCTTGCGAAGCCGCCCCGTAAGGTTGGCGTTAAAGTACCCCAGCGGCAGGTCAACGAGATGGGCGACCGCCGCCTTTCGCATATTTGTCGCCACCCGGAAGGCCGCAAGGTGTGTACACATGAGCCCGGCGAAATACACAGCCGCGCTCAGAAGTGCCGCCGCCAGCGCATACCAGCCGTAGCGGGCAAGCCCCACCGGAACGCCGCCTCCCGGCGTTAAAATGCCTCGGGCTGCGTACCAGACAAAGACGAACGGGAAAATGCCGGCCGCCGCCGAAACGCCGGACAGCCCGCAGCCCAATACGGACAGCCACTTATGCCCTCCGGCATATTCCAGCAGCCTGCCCAGCACCGGCGGCTGCTTTGTTTTTTTCTGTTTGCTCATATTCCGTGTTCCTTTCTTAAAATATATAGGTTTGTTGTAGGATGCGCCACGTCAGTTAGAGATGACTAACCGACAGTTATTTTTAAAGGCTCATTCGAGCCTTAAAAGTCCGCTCCAGCCGGAGTGGAAAAAGATAGCCAGTTCATCGACATATTTCATGGCTTCCTCTCTCGGCATATCGTGGACGATGGTTTCACACACCGCCGTAAAGTAAGCTCTTGTGATCATGTGATGAAGCTGACGAGTCATGCTCCCGGAGAGCATACCGTTTTTTCTGAGGAGGGCGTAGTATTCTTCGGATCGATCGACCTCCAGATCCACCAGCACCTCGATGAAATCCGCATAGCCCGTTCCCTCCGCCCGGCAGAGAATCAACTTGAATTCGTCGAAATGGTCGTACATGAACGCGACAAACTCGTGCAGGTGCTGGGCGGAAAGTGCCAGACTGTCTTTTGCTTTCCCCTGCGGGATGAGGTCGAAATAAGTGTCCTGTGCCGCCTTGAAGCGGGTGAGCAGTTCGCTTGCGGTCTCGCCCACAAGGTCTTCAAACAGAGCGGTCTTATCCGGGTAGTAGCCGTAGAAGGCACCCTTCGTGAAGCCTGCCTCCGCGACAATTTGGTTCAGAGATGCGTCCTTGAAGCCCTTTTCCAGAAACTCTTTTTTCCCAATCTCAAGGATCTTCTTTTGGGTTTCCGCTCGTTCCATCTCCTACGCCTCCTGATATACCGATGGTATATACCGCTGGTATATTATAACCGAGCATATTGGGTTTGTCAATGAGAGTGACACATTTTATACTAACCACATATACCTTTGCTTGGAGGATTCGCGATATTCTTTTGCGCATAGAAGGGATTTCATACAGCCATATATGGAATCTCCAGCGAAATGCCTGCGGCACTTCGCTGGAAAAGCACTTAAAACAGCAGCTATGGCTGATTTTTTGACTTGCCCGTCATCTCACCCATTCTATCACCGCAAAATACCCTTTGCAACGCAAATGGTTCATCGGAGCGCCGCCTGCGCGAGGCAATCTCTGACCGCTTCACGAATGGCATTGCTGGTAAATGTTGCAGATGAAACGGCATCCACATCCCAGGTCTGCGCCTCCACGATTTGGGACGGGATCTCATCTATTGCGCGGTCTGAGATATTTACTGTTTCGCTGTGAGATAGGACATGTACAGACAATATGCTGCTCCCGTCAAACTCTACCTCTACGGTAACCGGACCGGAATAACCTTCAGCGGAAGCCGTATAAACGCCCGCCGTGTAGATGTCTCCCGATTTGCCGCATCCGGCGCACAGCAGCAGCGCACCCACCAGCACGGAGAACAGCACTGATTGCACCCCTTTTTTCATGTGTTCGAACCTCCTGTTTTTTTGTTCTGCTCCGTTATCCTGAAGGGGAGGCAAACCGGAACGTTTAATACCGGATGTGTAATGACCTCCGCTTCTACATCAAAGATTTCCCGCAACGCCTGCTGGGTAATAACCTCTTGCGGCGTACCTGCGCTGTGCAGCATCCCGTCTTTGATCGCCACCAAATAGTCGGAAAACATGATGGCATGATTTAAATCATGAAGAACCATTACGATGGTAACACCATTTTCCCGGTTGAGGCGGCGCAGAAGGTACAATATATCCAGTTGGTGCGAGATGTCCAAATAGGTCGTAGGTTCATCCAGAAACAGCAATCCGGTTTTCTGCGCCAACGCCATGGCGATCCATGCCCGCTGTTGTTGACCTCCCGAAAGCCTCTCCATTTCTCTATGTTCAAGGGAACTCATGCCTGTACTGGCAAGAGCCCACTGAATGATCTCCCGATCCTTTTCGCCGAGACCGCTCAGCGCCGACCTGTAAGGAAAACGCCCGTATTCCACAAGGTCGCCGACTGTGATGCCGGCAGGGGCTTGCGCTCCCTGCGGCAGCAGCGCAAGCCTCTGGGCAACACGCTTTGTCGGCATTTCGTGGATCGCTTCGCCATCAAGGTATACTGCGCCGGAATCCGGGGAAATGATCCGGCACAGTGTCTTCAGTATGGTGGATTTTCCAGAACCGTTGGAGCCTATCAAGGTGGTTATGCTGCCTTCCGGGATTTCCAAGTCAAGCCCCCTGAAGACGGCCTCCCCGTTATATCCGGCAGACAAGCCCTTTGCCTGCATACGTGAAAGCATAGACATCCTCCCTTAAAAATACCTGCGGAGCAGGAACAGAAAATACGGAGCCGAAAGCACGGAGATCACGATACCAACCGGGATCTCCCTCGGCTGAAAGGCAGACCGTCCCAGCGTGTCTGCCAAAAGCAACAGCAGCGCCCCCAGCAGCATGGAGGCAAACATGAGGGCGTGGTGTCTGCCTCCGATCAGCCTTCGTGCCATATGCGGCGCTACCAGTCCCACAAAACCGATCCCTCCGCTGACGGCAACGCAGGCAGAGGTAAGAGCCACCGATGCAATCAGGAGCAGTCTTATCTCCCTCTCTACGGCTATCCCCAGAGAAATGGCCGTATTCTCTCCTAAAATGAGAATATCCAGTATGTTCGACTTTGTAAGAAGAAAAGGAACCAGTATAAGCATATAGGGCAACAGGGCAAGAACCTGATGCCAGCTCGTTCCCCAAATATTTCCTGCAAGCCATCTTGCCACGAGCTGATAGCTGCTGTTGTCCATGTTCGCGGCCATGATCAGCATAAAAGAAGAAAATAGGGACGCAAGACCGATGCCGCCCAACAGAAAATATATTGGGAGGAGTTTTCCGTTCCTCTTTGCAAAAAGATACAGCAGTCCCGTTGTGCAAAGCCCGCCCGCTATGGCAAATATCGGCTGGTATGCCATGGTACGTATATGCAGCGCAGGGAAAAATGTCAGGAACAGCATAACGGCAAATCCCGCCCCTGCGTTTATGCCCAATATCCCCGGATCGGCCAGCGGATTCCCCGTGACAGTCTGCATGACGCATCCGGCAAGCGCCAGACCTATCCCACATAGAACGGCGAGGACGATTCTCGGAACGCGAAACTGCGCTACGACTACGGAGGCTCCATCCGTATGTGGTTGTAATATGCTGCGAACCGCAGCCGAGAAGGGAATTCTTGCGTAACCACTGTTAACGGATAAGATAGCCGCAGCTACAATCAGGATAAGAAGGCCGTTGAGGATAAGGAGCCGCCTGGTTTTCTTTTTCATAAGACCATGCCCTCCTTCCTGAAAGTAAGCGCAAAAAAGACGGGCACGCCGAGGATGGACACCAGTGCGCCGACAGGCGTATCAAAAGGGGCGTTTATCATGCGCGCCGCAATATCCGACAGCACCAGCACAACGCCGCCCATGAGCGCAGACACGGGAACCAGCCTGCGGTAATCACCGCCCACAAGAAGTCGGGATATATGCGGCACGATAAGACCGATAAATGCGATGCCTCCCACAAGAGATACACTGGCTCCCGCAAGCAGCAACACCACAAGCATACCGAAAAGCCTGACCGTGCGGACATTTACGCCCAAGCTGGCGGCGCTATCTTCTCCCAGTGCCAGAGCTGATAGCCGACTCGATAAAAGCAAACCAAGCGCACCGGCTGAGAGGATCACCGGGGATAGCATTTTCAAGCTTTGCCATGTCACACCGGACAAGCTGCCCGCGCTCCAGAAAGAAAGGGATTTCACGATCCCAAACGCCAGAGAAACCGCCTGACTCAACGCGGTAAGCAGGGCTGATACAGCAGCGCCTGCCAGAATGAACCGGAAAGATTCGGATCTATGTTTGCCGGCGCCGAAACCATAGACCATGAATACCGCAAGAGCGGCTCCGGCAAAGGCGGCGCATGTTTTCACGGTGTCTGGTGCGGCGGGAAACAGAATTGCGGACAGTACAACAAAAAAACCGGCTCCCGCATTGATCCCAAGAAGACCGGCGTCTGACAGGGGGGTTCTGGTAATTCCCTGCATCACAGCGCCGGAGAGAGCGAAGGCCATTCCTGTCAGCCCGGCAGCCAGCGCCCTGGGCATACGCATTTCCAACATAATCATTCCAACGCCGGAAGCCTTGGCGGGGCACAGAACCGTTTCCGCAAAGACCTTAAAGCTACCGCCGGCAATGCCGGTGCAGACGGAGAGAATCATTGAGAACCCAAGCAGCAGCACCAATGCGGCAAGAATAATCAGAAAAGCCGGCGCGGAGCGTTTGTATCGCCCTTGTCTCTGCGATATTCCCGCAACCGCACCTGTTCCCTTACTCAATGTTCCCATGGTTCAGAATCGCGTTTGCGAGTTTTTCCAAATAGAGTTCCTTTCCCATCGCCGTAAAAGCCATATTATACTGATCCTCATTGATACCAAAGTAAACGTTGCCGGCTTTGACAGCTTTCATATTCTTCCACACGGCAAGGTTCCCCGTGTCTCCAGCTTTGCCGTCGTCGCTAAAGAAGAAGATGTGATCTGCATCGATCAGGGAAAAGTATTCCGCATCGACCACTTCACCCCAGACATTCTCCGGTACACCGGCTGATGGTGTGAGTTTCAGCTCATCGTAAACAAGCTCACCCGGCCCGCCGCTGCGATAGATGTAATAGGAACCAAAATGAACGGAATTGGCCTCCAATACAGCAAAGGTTTCGTCCCCAATCATATCCCTGATTCTCGCCGCAAGCTCCGCAGCTTTGGCGTCGTAGTCGGCAAGCCATTTTTCTACGGCTGCTTCTTTATCAAACCACTGTCCCAGTTGCTGAAATCTTCCACGCCAGTTAACATAGCTTATGTCATCGTCGATCATGACCGTGGGAGCAATAGCCGCGAGTTGTTCATAAACCTTCTCATGGCGAATATTCATAATGATCAGATCAGGCTTTAACTCCGCGATCTTTTCGAGGTTCAGGTCTCCGGTAGAAGAAGACCCGGAGTAATTGCCGACAACCTCAATACCTCTTTCGGCAAAAAGCGTTGTCAGATGTTTGGGGACGGACACCCCATCGAACATGCTGGTATTAGCCGAGGCGATAACCTTCATATCCAGAATAAGAAGTTCCTCTGTCAAGCCAGCTACATCAACGATGCGCTGTGGATTTGCCGGGATGGCAACCTCGCCCTTCATATCCGTTACCGTGACGGTATCCGAGACCGATCCCTGCGGCGTGGTATCCGTTCCAGCACAGGCTGTAAGAGCAAGCGCAAGCACAAGGCACAACATAAGCATTGCGGATTTTTTCATTCTGACGACCTCCTGAGTAATAAATCTTTAGTTAGAGTAAGCTAACCAACGGGCGTGCATATCGAAATAACAGAACTGCTGAGTCTCTTAACCGTGTGGGGTTAACCTTTTCTAACCACCTGCTATTATACAGACAGCGAAAGGGAAAATCCCCCCGGAAACGCCATATCTCTCCCCTAAAACGCCATGGCACACGGTGCAATAAGAGAATAGTTCATAAAGCTATGCTATAATCAGAATGGTCGCTCAATGGACAAGCTGGAATTTATGGAGGTGTTTTTTTGCGAGTATACAAAAGTAAAGAAGAACTCAAAACTGAAATCAATAAAACATTTGAGAAATATATTTCGGAGTTTGACAGCATACCAGAAGCCTTAAAAGATAAAAGGGTTGATGAGGTTGACCGAACCCCGGCAGAAAACCTTGCCTATCAGGTGGGTTGGACAACATTGGTTCTTAAATGGGAGGAAGATGAAAGAAGGGGACTTCAAGTAAAGACGCCGTCAGACGAATTCAAATGGAATCAACTTGGCGAGCTGTATCAATGGTTCACGGATACCTACGCTCATCTGTCTCTTCAAGAGTTGAAAGCCGAACTGAACGAAAACGTCAAGTCTATCTGCGCAATGATTGATTCGCTCAGTGCGGATGAATTATTTAAGCCGCATATGAGAAAATGGGCTGATGATGCTACAAAAGCAGCTGTATGGGAAGTTTACAAGTTCATTCACGTTAATACTGTTGCTCCTTTCAGAACTTTTAGAACTAAGATCAGAAAATGGAAAAAGGCGGCGCTGTAACTTCCGATTCATCAAGCTAATATGCCCATAAAACACGAGCGGCGGGACAGACTCTATCTGTCCCGCCGCTCTGCTTTTTCAGCAGTCAAAGTTTTACTTGTGCAAAGGCTCGTTTTGCAGCTCCGCGCGAATGGCTAATTCTGCCCAGCACTAACATCGATGTGTATGCCGCTGCTGAGCAACTCACATTTCAAATGATATAGTTTCCACTGGGCAAGATCTTCCTCGAAATGTGCTGCCTACTATTCTGGTTTTTCAAGGGAAGATGCAATCTTTGTAATTTCCATCCAAGCAACCACAAGAGAATACACCTGTGTCTTTGCTCTTATGTTTCAGAATGGTAAGCTCCGCTTATATTCGCTCGGAGTGCATCCAAACTTTTTTCGGAAGGCGTCGCTGAAATGGCTGATGTTGCTGTACCCCACCAACCCCGCTATGTCTTTCACCTGAGCATCGGGCGCGGACAACAGTTCGCAGGCATGCTCCATGCGGCGATTTAACATATATTGATATATGGTGATTCCATAGTGCTTTCGAAATATCTCACGGAGTTTGGATTCACACATAAAGTGCTGTTTGGAGAGCTCTGCGATGGTCACGGGTTCCAGAAATCCCTCATCTATCTGTCGCCTGACCCGAAGTAACACCTCGCTATCCGCCCAGCTCAACGACCCCTTCACAGCAACAGAATTCTGATCCATCATCTCGTTCGCAAAGGCTGCAACAAGTTCCAGTATCTTTCCTTCTTGATACAATGACTTTGCACAGTCATTGTAGTTACACTGCAATATCTGGCGTATTGTGGCTTCTATGGTAGCGGTGATTCTATGTTTTGGTGGAGTTTTACCCCCGCTAAAGGCGGTGCAAGCCTTTTTCTTCTGCAAACCATCCATCACAGACCGAAACCGACAGGGATGCAGGTTCAGCCCGACGCCTATATATCTCTGTCCTGCCTCATAGATATTTTCCGCATCAAACAGACCGCTGCCGTATACGCAGCAATCTCCCTTTTCCAACAACGTTTTTTGGTTTCTGCCCGAAGACTTCCACTCCAATGCGTCGGAAAGAGAGAAAATGACGGAAAAAGAATCCTTATACACTTGCTCACGCAACACTGTGTCCCTGTAAAACATTACATCGCAGATATACATCTCGATATTGGGGCACGGTGAAATATAGCGGAAATATCCTTCTCCAATATCGCTTGGCAAAGCAACCTGATTGTCTTTCATAATACCGCAAAGCTGCTGCATTGCGGGGGAGAAAAAGTCGCTGCGATCCGTTTGCCCATGAAGAAAATCATATTGTGCTTCTTGCATACCAGGCCACCTCCTCCGACACATGATTAGACACTTTTATGCAAATTGGTCCATTCCACCTTTCCAGTTCTGCGCACAGGTTAGCCTGCTCTAACCGACGGATGAAAGAAAAGGCAGGCTGCCTGTACGCAGTTTGCCTCAAATCCGACGGCACAGTGCCTATAAATAATATTATATCATAACCACACAGGGATTTCAATGTAGAACACCAGGCATCCCTGCTTTTCCTGCGAATTTTCCGTTTGCCCAATGTCATCCGTGTGCCGAGAGGGAAGGCCTCAGTGCTTTCAGCAAAAGGACCAGCCGATTCAAACATGTTTTCTTATTCCGCTTTACGGCTACTCAACACAGTGCCTCTCTGTTCACCTGTCTTGGATGCTTGAGCATATTCTTTTTCAATACTCGCCATACAGCGCAAGGCAGGAACACCGCAAGAGGTGTCCCTGCCTTTTCGGATAGGCTGTTTGGCAAATGCAAACCGCGCAAGCTGCCGCTGAAGTTACCGTCAGCGGCAGGCATCATTTCTCACTCCACCAACGCCTTGCCCAAGGCGCGGCAGGCTTCAAGTGCCGCGTCGTCGGGCGTCTCCGTGCAGATCACACTCTCGCAAACGAGGTTCACCCCTGCGCTGTCGCAGTCGCTCTCCCAATTGCGCATCCACTCGCCGTCGCCCCAGCCGTAGGAGCCGAACAGTGCCACACGCTTCCCGCCGAGGCTGCGCTTGCACGCATCGAACATGGGTTGGAACTCCATTTCCTCCAATACCTCGCTGCCCATGGCAGGGCAGCCGAAGGCGATGGCACCATAGGTGTTCAGATCGCCGGGCTGTACCTGATCGGGTGTGAGCAGCACAGCCTCCGCGCCCGCGGCGGTCATGCCCTCGGCAACAGCCTACGCCATCGCCTCCCTATTGCCCGTACCGCTCCAATAAACAACAGCAGTTTTGATTTTCGTAAATTCCTTTCTTTTGATGATTTTATATGATCAAACTGCAACGGCAAGCTGCTCCAGCTTCAAGCCGCTTTGCCAAAGTGTGCAGTAGATCTCCGTGCATTTTCTGTATTTCCAGAATAGCGAGCGTGCTTTTTCCTCGTCCCCGTAGACCTTCCAGAGCCCAGCGCATTTGAAGCCGCTGGCGCGGTGGTCGATGAAGCCCTTTACATCCTCCGGTGGATAGCTGAGAAACAACCCCACCTCATGGGGGAACTCTTTGCCCTCACGGAAGCGGCAGGCAAGCCGCGCCACACAGCGCGCACAGCTCTCATCTCCATAACCCGCCTGCCGCAGCAGCTTGGATGCCTGCGCGTCCCGCAGATCCCGCCGCAGCCCGGCGGGGCGATAGAGGTAAATGAGTGCCTGCCCCGCTAAAAAGCGGAGCGGCAGCAGGCAAAGCCCCTTGGGCGACAGCCGCCGGTTCAGCCGCCGGATATCCGTCATCAGTGCCTCGTGATCCTCGCAGGGGAAGGGAAACAATCTCCCCGTCTTGATTCCCGCCAGTGTCGGCGCACCTTGACGGATCAGTATTTCTTCAGACATTCGCTCTCGCCTCCTTTGAATGTTTATTGGTTAGCATACTCTAACCACATAGTCCTTGAGAAGCCGCCCGAAGGCGGCTCTTCAAAGATCACCGACTGCCGCCGTGAACGGGCGTCATGGTTCTCTGCCAAGTAAGCCTCGGATGCAGACCGGCATAGCCGATGTCATCGCCGATTACTTCCTTCCCACCAGCAATGTTGAGCCGCGAAGCATCAGGCGTTTGGCTTCCTTCGGTGTCATGAAGCTGCCGTCGGTCGTGTCGATCAGCTCCACGCACTCATAGCCCATATCCCTGAGCTTTTGGACAAACGCCTGCATATCGCCGTATCTACCGGGCGACATCAGGTCATGGATGGCATACGTTCCGCCCTTTTTCAGAACCCGCAGTGTTTCCAGCAGAAGTGCCTGCTTGTCTGCCCCTGTGATATTGTGATAGACATAGTTGCTGGTCACCGCGTCGAAGCTCTCGTCGGGGAAATCCAGCTTCACGGCGTTCCCACGTTGGAACGAAGCGTTTTTCACGCCCTCCGCAGCAGCGTTTTTTTCGCACAGCGACAGGCTGAAGGAGGCGTATTCCTTACCCCAGCGATCGATACCGATCATTTTTCCCTGGGGATTGCGCTTTGCGCAGGCAATAGTCAGCGCGCCGCTGCCGCAGCCGATGTCCAGTCCCACGCCGCCCTCCGGGAGTGTGATATGCTTCGCCGTGCCGTCAATGATCTGCTTTGAGAGCTTGCGCTCACCGTCATAGGAAAAGCTCCGATAGGCATACACGCACCACTCGGTGTACTTTGCACAGACGACAAAGGCGACTCCGAATACCACACCCAGCACGATGCGCAGCTTTCCGCTCACACCGATGCCGAATACGACGAAAACGAGCAGCAGCGCAAGCGATAGTGCTGTTCCCGCAATGAGCGAAAACATCATTCCCTTGGGAATCCAGTTTTTGTAGTCAGGCTTCATTCTTGGACTCCTTTCTTTTCTAACGGTCTTCATGCAAAAATCCCAGCGGTCATCGCCGCGTCTCAGCGTTTTCGTTCGATGCCAGACGAGCTTCGGGTGCAGACCGTCATAGGTGATATCATAGCTGTCGCAAAAGCAGCGGCACCTCCGCGCCTATCCCAGCGCCACATCCAGCGTCATCATGACGCTAAATCCCACGGCAAAGAAAACCGTGCCGATGTTGGAGTGCTTTCCCTGTGACATTTCCGGGATCAGCTCCTCCACCACCACATAGAGCATGGCGCCCGCCGCGAAGCTCAGCAGATACGGCAGCGCCGGGATCACAAGCTGCGCCGCAAGGAGCGTCAGCACCGCGCCGATAGGCTCGACAACGCCGGAAAGCACACCGCCGAGAAACGCTCTGCCCTTGCTCTCGCCCTCTGCTCGGAGCGGCATGGAGATGATGGCTCCCTCGGGGAAATTCTGAATGGCAATGCCGAGGGACAGGACAAGCGCGCTTGCCGCCGTGATCTGCGCGTTCCCCGCAAGAAAGCCCGCGTACATCACACCAACCGCCATGCCCTCCGGAATGTTATGCAGGGTCACTGCCAACACCATCATGGTGCTGCGGCCCAGCCTGCTTTTCGGGCCCTCCGCCTGATCACTTCCCACATGAAGGTGGGGAATCAGATGGTCGAGCAGGAGCAAAAACAACACGCCGACCCAGAAGCCGATAAAGGCTGGGAGGAAGGATAGCTTGCCCATGCCCTCCGACTGCTCAATAGCGGGAATCAGCAGGCTCCATATCGACGCCGCCACCATCACCCCGGCGGCAAAGCCCGCAAGGGCGCGCTGCACCAGATCGCCAAGGGATCTTTTCATAAAGAACACGCAGGCCGCGCCCAGTGTTGTGCCCAAGAAAGGGATCATGATTCCAAGAAAGGCTTCCATTTATCTCACCGCCTTTGCATTGCGTTTTTATTTGTTTCTCCTGAAGCCCGCCTCGTCCCGGTATTCGGGATGTGCCTTTAAGTACGGGTCTTTATCGCCGCAGATGGTATAATCGCATCGGCAGCCGTCCACGCAGGTGGTCGTCCGCACCAGCCTTGCGTGGAGCAGCTCCATGGATGCGTAGTCCACATTGCACAGGGCGGGCATGATGTCTGTAAGGCCGTGCCGGATGGCAAATTCCGCTGCCGGACACGATATAAACTCATAATAGATGGGCTTGCCGGTTTCATAAGGCGCAACCGACATCTCGTAATCGTGCCATTTATCGCAGCCGCTTTTCGCACGAACAAACGCCTTGTACATCAGCTTCCTCCAGAACGGCTTGTTGCAGTCCACGAACCGCAGCCTGCGGAAGATCGGCAGGATCAGGTTTTCCTCCATCTCCTCGATCTCGCGGAAGGATGTGACGGCTTTGCAGACTGTGTAATAGCTCATGATGGCGATGCAGTCGTAGGTGCCGCCTACGCCGTTGTGGAAGTTCTTTTTGCCGCCCAAGTCGGTGCGCCAGTCGGAGAGATAGACCGCGTACTGCCGCTGCACCTTTTCCCATACTGTCTCCCGCTCCGCTTCCGGATAGTGCAGGGCGATTTTCGCCCGTATCTCCTTCTTGCAGGGCTTGGAATACAGCACATGGCAGCTGCGATCAAATAGGAGCTTCTTGTCCTTCACCTGTCTGCTTCTCCCTCATTTCCGCGCCGTGATGCAGAGCCAGCTTTTCTTTTTGTGTATCTGCACATCGTGAAAACCCGCCTGCTCCAGATACGCCTTTAACTCAACGTCCTTGTAGATGGTCATGCCGCCGATGAGCTCCGTCCACTTCTCGTCCTTGTCCGTATCACCATCGCTCTCGTTGCAGATGAGAAATGTTCCGCTGGGCTTCAGCACCCGGTAAACCTCCCGGAAGCACCGCGGCAGGTCAGGCCAGAAATAGACGGTCTCAAAGGCCGTCACCGCGTCGAACCAGTTATCAGCAAACACCATATCCGCCACGCTGCCTTGCAGAACGGTGCAGCGACCCTCCGCGATGGCGGCCTCGTTGACCTTTTTCGACTTCTCCACGCTGACGGGCGAATAGTCGATGCCCTTGACAATGCCCTGTGGGCATTTTTTCAGAAGTCTCTTGATGTTCGCACCGCCGCCGCAGCCGCAGTCCAGCACCTTGGCGTCCGGCGCGGCATTCAGAAATTGTAGTCCCCAGCGGGCCACGACGCTGTGTCCGACATTCATCATGGCGACCATGATTTTCCCGCCGAGGCCTACGGGCTTGCGGGTATTTTCAAAGAATGACATATCACACCTCCGTTTTCACACATTCTGCATAGGTCAATGGGAATGAGGCTTTCAGAACAACGCTTTTCCGCACTGACCAACCGTTCTGCCTTAGGAAGCGCAGATATTCCTCGCTCGTCCACCTGCTGTGGAGAGGGAAGCCTGCCAGCTTCATGAAAAATGCCCTGACCTTGCCGGTAAACGAGTTCCCCGCGTGGGTGAAGGTCGGCGCGATGAGCACGCCGTCCTCTTTCAGCACCCGCTTGATTTCTTGCAGGGCTTTTTCCGGCTGCGGCACGATATGCAGTGCGTTGGACACGATCACCACATCGAAGGATTTGTCCGCATAGGGTAGGCGGAACATATCCTGCACGGAGAAGTGCAGCTTGGCAGAGCGGTTATCTCGCTTTGCCTCAGCGATCATCTCCGCAGAGGCGTCCGTCGCCTCAATGTGCGCCGCCGCGTTTACGATGTGTTTTGCGATCAGCCCCGTGCCGGTGGCAAGCTCCAGCACCGTCTTGGCTTTCACCTCCGGTCGGATCAGTTCATACATCTCGTCATATGCTGCCCGGTCCTTTCGCATAAAGCGGTCATACCGACCGGCATTTTTGTCCCAGAAATTCTTTATTTCTTTCATAGCCGTTGCCCTTATCTCTTCTTTGTTTCTTTGCCGCCTTGTGCCTCTCAGAAAGGATTCAAAGTGCCGCTAGATTTCCCCGTGTGGGCATCTGTCCCGCCGCTACCTGGCGTATTCCAGCAGGGCGGCACACGCCGGGCAAAGCGCCCCGCCCCTTGTCCCATGCACGCCCCGGCAATACCGGCGCACCATGAGGGTAACGGTTTCGATCTCCTTTTCCTTGTTCAAGCTCCGAAGTCCTTTCTGTCTCATAATTGGTTAGCCCGCTCTAACCGCCTGCCAGAAGAAAAGGCAGGCCACCTGTATGCAGTCTGCCTTTTGTCTGATGCGAAGGCTCGCAGCCGCGCTCGGCTTACAGCACCAGCGAGGGCGCGGTGTAGACCCGTGCCTTCAGCTCGCTGTTGAGCATATACAGCCCCTTGCTGTCTCCGCCGAACAGCTCCATCTTGGTGATAAGGTCGGCGGCGTTCTTCTCCTCCTCGCCCTGCTCCTTGATGAACCAGTCCAGCATCTGCATGGCGCGGAAGTCCTTTGCCTCGTATGCGGCGGCGTAGATGGTGTCGATGCTGGCAGTGACCAGCTTCTCATGCGCCAGTGCCTTTTTCAGCGGGGTCATGTGGTCGCCCCGCTCCCACTCCGGCTTTGCGACAGCCTCAAAGGTGACGCCCTCGCCGTTATTCTGCAAATACTGATAGAACAGCATGGCGTGATCCCGTTCCTCCTGCGCCTGTACCCGGTACCAGTTCTCAAAGCCGTCCAGTCCGACGGCGGCGTAGTAGTTGGCAAAGTCCAGGTACAGATAGGCGGAGTAGAACTCCTTGTTGATCTGCTCGTTGAGCAGCTTCGATACATTAGCGTTCATGATGCTTTTCCTCCATAATATTGTCTTTTTTCTGCTCCCGGCAAGCGGGGCAGATGTACCGTACCCAGGGCGATGCTGGAGTGCTCCCGTTTCATCTCCAGGAACACCTGCTCCGCCGTGGGATGCCGCTGAAGCTCCGTGACGGCGGCCAATATCTCCTCTGCGTATTTCGGCATATTGCCCCCTCCAAGAACAAGAACTATTCCTATTCTTGCTTTGCATTATACATATATTTACCCTGTTGTCAACAGCTACGGAGGGCTTACGTTGAAAAAATGGCCAAAAAAACTTGACAGATCAAACTGTATCTGTTATAGTTACAGTATAAACTGTATCAGAGGTAAACACAGTTGCTTTTGAGGTGTATTTATGCGTCAGATATTACTTTTTGCGGCACTTACCGCCTCGCTTGCGCTGCTGAGCGGCTGCACGCTGCCTAAAACAAAGGCGGACACGGCGGAGGATATGCCCGGCAAGGCGGCGTATCATAAGATCAGCGCCGAGGAAGCCCATGAGATGATGGCCTCGCAGGAGGTCGTGGTGGTGGACGTCCGCACCCGGGAGGAATACGAAAGCGGGCATATTGAAAATGCCGTCCTTGTCCCCAATGAGAGCATCGGGAGCGAAATGCCCGAGGCGCTGCCCGACAAGGAAGCCACGCTGCTGGTCTACTGCCGCAGCGGCCGCCGCAGCAAGGATGCCGCACAAAAGCTGCTGGCGCTGGGGTATCAGAGCTTCTACGACTTTGGAGGCGTCATCGACTGGCCCTACGAGCTTGTGAAGGAGGGATAATTGTGGACAGTTCCTTTAATCTGGCAGTCCACGCGCTGGTCTGCCTGAGCCACAGCGGGCGCTCCCTCAGCAGCGAGACGCTGGCGGAGAACATCTGCACCAACCCCACCCGCGTTCGCCGCGTCATGGCGGGGCTGAAAAAGGCGGGAATGGTGGAGACCCGGGAGGGCTTGGACGGCGGCTACCGCCTGACGGCAGACCCGGCGACGCTGACTCTGCGGCAGGTGGCGGAGGCGGTGAACGCCCGCTTTGTGGACTGCGCGTGGCACAGCGGCGACATCGACCGGGACTGCGCCATCTGCTCCGGCATGGCGGGCGTGATGGACGCGCTCTACCGGAACATGAACGAGGAATGCGCCGCCTATCTCTCGCACATTACGATTACAGATATTGAAACACAGCTTTTTACACAGAAATAGGAGGATTTTATGATGCTTACCATTACGACCAACAGTTTTGAAAACGACGTTCTCCGCGCGGACAAGCCTGTGCTGGTGGACTTCTGGGCACAGTGGTGCCCCTACTGCCGCCGCATCGCTCCGGCCTTTGACAAGGTAGGCGAGCAGTACGCCGACACCCTCATCGCCGGGAAGATCAACTACGACGAGGAGCCGCAGCTCATTGAGCACTTCGGCATCGACACTATCCCCACGCTGCTGCTTTTCAAGAACGGTGAGGTGCTCGGCTCCGTCGTCGCCCCCGGCTCCAAGGCGGCCATCGAAGCATTTATCAAAGAAGCGCTTTCTCAGTAAGGAGACAGCCATGGAAAAAATCTATGATATGATCGTCATCGGCGGCGGCCCTGCCGGATACACCGCCGCCCTGTACGCCGCCCGTGCCGGGCTTTCCACGTTGGTGCTGGAAAAGCTCTCCGCCGGCGGGCAGATGGCGCTGACAGAGCTGATCGACAACTATCCCGGCTTTGAAAGCGGCATCGACGGCTTTACGCTGGGCGAAAAAATGCAGCAGAGCGCCGAGCGCTTCGGTGCGGTGACGGAGCTGGCAGAGGTCTACAAGGTAAGACTTTCCGGGAGAATCAAGACGTTGGACACCAGCGAGGGTGTCTTTCAGGGCCGCACGGTGGTCATCGCCACCGGTGCGACGCCCCGCCCCTTGGGCATTCCCGGCGAGGAGGCCCTCGTCGGCAAGGGCGTTCACTACTGCGCCGCCTGCGACGGCGCGCCCTATCGGGGCAAGACCGTGGCGGTGGTGGGCGGCGGCAATTCCGCCGCAGCGGACGCCCTGACCCTGTCCCGCATCGCCCAAAAGGTCTATCTCATCCACCGCCGGGACAGCCTGCGGGCTACGAAGGTCTATCATGAGCCGCTAATGAACGCACCCAACGTGGAGTTCTGTTGGAACAGCACCGTTTCCGCGCTGCTGCACGAAAGCCGCCTGACGGGGCTTCGCCTGCAAGATGTCAACACCGGCGCGGAGCGGGAGCTTGCCTGTGACGGTGTGTTCATCAGCGTGGGACGCGCCCCGGCGACGGAGCTGTTCCGGGAGGAGCTGGCGCTGGACAGCTCCGGCTACATCATCGCGGACGAATCCACCCGAACCAGCCTCCCCGGCGTGTTCGCCGTGGGCGACGTGCGCACCAAGGCGCTGCGGCAGGTGGTCACCGCCGTATCGGACGGCGCGGTGGCTGTCCACTACGCGGAGGAATATCTGGCAGAGAACCGATAAGGGGGCTGTTTTGAGAACATATAAGGATAAAGAGGCGCTCAAAAACGAGATCCGTCAGAGCTTTGAAAAGTACATTTCCGAGTTTGATACGATCCCGGAAGCCCTGAAGGATAAAAGAGTTCCCGAGGTGGACAGAACGCCGGCAGAGAATCTTGCGTATCAGCTGGGGTGGACGACACTGCTCTTGAAATGGGAGGCTGACGAGAAGCGTGGAATGGACGTGAAAACACCGTCGGAACAATTCAAGTGGAACCAACTGGGCGGCCTGTACCAATGGTTCACGGACACCTATGCCCATCTGTCCTTGGCGGAATTGAGGGGCAAATTAAATGAAAATATCGCCGCTATCCAGACCATGATCGATTCCATGAGCGAGGAGGAGCTGTTCCAGCCGCACATGAGAAGGTGGGCGGATGACGCCACCAAAACAGCGGTGTGGAAGGTGTACAAATTCATCCATGTCAATACCGCCGCGCCCTTCGGAACGTTTCGGACGAAGATCAGGAAATGGAAAAAGGCAGCGCTGTAAATTGCAAGGAAGCGCAGCCGCAGAGAACACCTGCGGCTGCGCTTTTATCCATTCCCTCCGCCTACTCCACGCAGAGCTCAGCCACCAGCGCGTCCATCTGCGCCTCACTGGTTTGGTTCAGTGCGCCGCGCAGCGATACCTCCGTTTCGCACAGTCGGAGATCCTTCATCTTTTCCAGATCAGCGCGCATCAGCCGCGCAGCAGCGGGTGCCCAGGAGCCGTTTTCCATCAAGCCGACCCGACGGCTCCGGAAGCCCTTGGCCTGTAAATGCTCCAAAAACGCCCTCATGGGCGGAAACAGCCCTCCGTCATAGGTGGAGCACGCCAATACCAGCTTCCCGCAGTAGAATGCGCTGGTCACGGCATAGGAGAGGTCTGTCACCGTCAAATCGCACAAGGTAACTCGCACGCCTTTTCCCTCCAGCTTGCCCTTGAGGATCTCCGACGCATGGGCGGTGTTTCCGTGGATGGACGCATGCGCGATCAGTATGCTCTTCGGTTCCTCCGGCTTCCACTGTGACCACAGGTCATAAAGCCGCAGATACTCCTCCAATCCCTCTGTGAGCATCGGGCCATGGAGCGGGCAGATCGTTTTGACCTCCAGCGCGGAGACCTTTTTCAGCAGAGCCTGCACCTGCGCGCCGTATTTGCCGACGATATTGTAATAATACCGCCGCGCCTGTGGTGCCCACGGGGCGCGGGCCGTACGCTCCAGCGCACCGAAGCGGCCAAAGGCATCCGCCGAAAACAGGATCTTTTCTGTTTCCTCATACGCTGTCATTACCTCCGGCCAGTGTACCATCGGCGCCAGCAAAAAGCGCAGCCGGTGCGTACCCAAGGAAAGCGTATCTCCTTCGCCAACCTCCAGCATACGGTCCTCCGTCAGCGCGCCTGTGCCGAAAAACTGCTTGATCAGGGTAAATGTTTTCGCATTTCCCACGAGCTTCATCTCCGGGTACCTTTGCGCCAGATGCATGAGGCTGCCGGAATGATCCGGCTCCATGTGTGTGACCACAAGATAGTCGGGGCTGCGCCCCTCCAGCACCTGCGCCACATTGGAAAGCCATTCCTCCGCCGCCCGTGCGTCCACGCTGTCCATCACAGCGATCTTCTCATCCAAAATGATATAGGAGTTGTAGCTCACCCCCATAGGCTGGACGGGGTACTGGTTTTCAAAGAGTGTCAATGTGTTGTCGTCCGCCCCTACATAGCGGATCGCATCCGTTACCGTTCGGATGGCCATCGGAAAAACACCTCCTGATTTTCTGTTTTGAACCGGCATTGGCCGGTTTTTCTATCTGAAGCAAATGCTCCCAATAGGGGCTGAAAGCAGCGCCGCTACACCCGGCACACGGCCGCCGCGCGATGCCCTGCAGGCAGGCCGTCCGGTGCATCCGGGGAAAGCTCCCAGCGCACCCTTCCCGCCCACTGGGAGGCGACGGCGGAGAAGTGGAGCAGCACGATGCCCAGATCCAGCGCGGCGTCGAGGTTGTCGGTGTAGGCGTCCTCCTGCTGCACCAGATAGATGCTGTGACCACGGACAAGGAAGCCGTAGGGCTGGCGGTTGAGGTAGCTGGGGGACAGGGAGGCGGCGTAGAAGGCCTGCCAGAGCATATCGTCATAGAAGTCCATCATTTCATCAAGGCCGGACTTGTTGCTCCAGCTTTCCATGTGGACCAGCTCATGCACGCTCTTTTTCGGCGCGTAGTACTGCTGCTCGGCCTGCACATCGATCTGCGACATGCTCTGAATGTTCATCCGCAGCTTTTTCGCCGTCTTTTCTCCGTAGCCGAAGGCCACGATGGCCGCCACCTCCAGCGGGGTGGTGAGGGACAGAGCCTTTTTGATCTTGTCGCTGTCGGTAAAGGTCAGCCAGCAGGTGTCGATGTCCAGCTCCGTCAGCTTGAGGACAAGATCCTCCATCATGTACCCGGCGTTGACGCCCGCGTGGATGTGCCGGGCGGACATAAGGAGCAGATAGTGCGGCGCACCGATGAGGAACTGCTGGTAGCCCGCGGAGCTTTCCAGCGCCGGCTGCGCGTCCTTGTCCAGCACGATCAGCTCCGTGGCGATCTCCGGAACAAGGCGGGGGCAGGTCTTTTCATAGTAGGTGCGAAGCTGGGCGAGTGCCTCGTTCGGCACCTCCTTTCCGCGAAAGGCGCGAACGGACTTGCGGTTTTGGATCATAGCACTGTAATTCATGGTAGCATCTCCTTTCCGAAACTCGTTTTGTTACGTTCTGACTCGCTGTGCCTCTTTTGGAAAAAGGGCGGACAAGCGCAGGCTCGTGCTTGTCCGCCCTATCTCACGGAATGCTGTCTCCCCGCAAGGAGGCGGCAGAGCCTTCCGGCTGCCTATTGTTTTCTCCTGCTCCCGCGCCGGTCACTGCACGGACTCCAAAATCGCGTCCGCCAGCGCTTCCAGCTCAACGGCCTTGTCCTCCCCCAGCGAGGAGGCGAGACTGAGCCGCTCGTTGAGCACCGTCATGTTCTTCAGCTCGTCGTTGACGAATTTTTGCATGAGGTCGCCGGACTTCCCCGCCCACGAGCCGTTTTCGATGAGGGCGAAGGTGCGGTTTTGCAGGTTCAGTGCCTTCATATCCATAAGGAAGTCGTGCATGGCGGGGTAGATGCCCAGATTGTAGGTCACCGAGGCCAGCACGATGTGGCTGTACTTGAACGCCTCGGAGATCAGCTGGGACACGTGGGTGGAGGACACATCGTACAGTGCCACACGGCTCATTCCCTTGTCGCAGAGCCTTGCCGCAAGTGCCTGCGCCGCGTTCTCCGTGTTGCCGTACATAGAGGCGTAGACGATCAGCACGCCCTTTTCCTCCGGCGCGTACCGGCTCCATGTGTCGTACTTCTCAATGAACCAGCCCAGATTCTCCCGCCACACCGGGCCGTGGAGGGGGCAGATATACTTGATCTGATTCAGGATCCCACCGGCCTTTTTCAGCAGGAGCTGGATGTGGGGGCCGTACTTGCCCACAATGTTGGTGAGATAGCGGCGGGCATCGTCCAGCCAGTCCCGCTCAAAGTCCACCTCGTCGGCAAACAGCTTGCCGTCCAGCGCGCCGAAGGTGCCGAAGGCGTCGGCGGAGAACAGCACGCCGTCAGTGAGGTCGAAGGTCACCATGGCCTCCGGCCAATGCACCATGGGCGCACCCACAAAGGTGACGGTGTGCTTGCCGAAGGAGAAGGTGTCCCCCTCCTTCACCTCGATGCACTCATGGTCGTCCACGTGGAAGCCGAACTGCCGCATGAGCATGAACGCCTTTTCGTTGGAGATGACCTTCACCTTGGGGTGCCGCAGCAAAATCTCCTCGATGCAGGCGGCGTGATCCGGCTCCAGGTGGTTGATGAGCAGATAGTCCAGCTCCCGCCCGTTCAGGACGTGGTTCAGGTTCTCCAGCAGCTGGCGGCAGGCGGACCAGTCCACGGTGTCGAACAGCACCGTTTTCTCGTCCAGCAGACAGTAGGCGTTGTAGCTGACGCCGCGGGGAATGGGGAAGCAGTTTTCAAACAGAGCAAGGCGGTGGTCGTTGGCGCCCACCCAGTAGAGGTCGCTGGTCACATTACGCACACAATACATATCTCATACCCTCCCGGCTCAAGCCTTCACAAATTGGTCCTTGCCCTCCGCGCACTCCGGACATACCCAGTCGGCGGGGAGCTGCTCAAACAACGTACCCGGCGCGATCTCGCCGTCCTCGTCGCCCAACTCCGGCACATACTCGTAGCCGCAGCCGCCGCACACATAGGTGTCGCCGATGGGCGTGGGCTTGGGCGGCGTGGGACGCTTCATCTTCACCATCGGCGGCGCGGGCTGCTTCTCGCCGCTGTCCAGCGCGGCGGTGAGCAGGGGCAAAATCTCCATCACGTCGCCCACGATGCCGTAGTCGCAGTTCTTAAAGATGGGCGCGTTTCCGTTTTTGTTGATAGCCACGATGGTGGAGGCGTCCTTAATGCCCTTGAGATGTTGGGTGGCGCCGGAGATGCCGCAGGCGATATAGAGGTTGCCGGTGAACTTCTGTCCGGACATACCCACATAGCGGTCAAGGGGCAGGTATTTCAGCGTCTCCGCCACGGGACGGGACGAGCCGATAGCCGCACCGGCGGCCTTTGCCAGACTTTCCACCAGCTTCATGTTTTTCTTCTCGCCGATGCCCTTACCGGCGGAGACCACACGCTCCGCCTTGGGAATGGGCGTATCCATGGGGATACCCACGGAGAAGTCGTGGCCGTCCTTTTTCAGTGCCGCCACCAGATCGTTGACCTGCTGGGCGGCGTCGCCCTCCCGGAAGATGGTGCGCTTGCGGATACCGGTGATGGGCGCGGGCTTCTTGGCCGTTGAGCGGCTTTCGCCGCCGCTGCTCTTGCCCAGCCTGCCGATGAGATGGGAGGCGATGACCACCCGCTGGATCTCGTTGGTACCCTCATAGATGGTGGTGATCTTGGCGTCGCGGTAGGCCCGCTCCACCTCCATGCCCTTGAGGAAGCCGGTGCCGCCGTGGATCTGCACGGCGTCGTTGGTAACCTCCAGCGCGATGTCCGAGGCGTACATCTTCGCCATGGCGGACTCCATGCCGTAGGGGGCGTGCTGCTCCTTCAGCTCCGCCGCGGAGTAGACCAGGAAGCGGGCGCAGCGCAGCTTGGTGGCCATGTCCGCCAGCTTGAAGGAAACGGCCTGCTGTGCCGCGATGGGCTTTCCGAACTGGACGCGCTCCTTGGCGTAGGCCAGCGCGTGCTCAAAGGCCCCCTGGGCGATACCCAGCGCCTGCGCCGCGATACCGATGCGGCCGCCGTCCAGCGTGGACATGGCGATCTTGAAGCCGTCGCCCTCCTTGCCCAGCAGGTTCTCCTTGGGTACCTTCACGTCGTTGAAGATCAACTCCGCCGTAGAGGAGGAGCGAATGCCCATCTTGTCGTAGTGGTCGCCGAATTCAAAGCCCTTCCAGCCCTTCTCCACGATAAAGGCGGAGATGCCCCGGGTGCCGATGTCCGGCGTGGTGACGGCGAATACCACATAGGTGTCCGCCTTGGGCGCGTTGGTGATAAAGATCTTACCGCCGTTGAGCAGGTAATGGTCGCCCTTGTCCAGTGCCGTGGTTTCCGTGCCGCCGGCGTCCGACCCGGCGTTAGGCTCGGTGAGGCCGAAGGCGCCCAGCTTTTCGCCTCTTGCCAGCGGCACGAGATACTTCCGCTTCTGCTCCTCCGTGCCGTAGGCTAAGATGGGCCACGCGCCCAGGGACACGTGGGCGGAGAGGATCACGCCCGCGCCGCCGTCCACACGGGCCAGCTCCTCCACGGCGATGGCATAGCTGAGAATGTCAAGCCCCGCGCCGCCGTACTCCTTGGGGAACGGCAGCCCCAGCCAGCCCAGCTGTGCCATCTTTTTGACAGGTTTGTCAGGGAACTCATTGTTCTGATCCAGCAGGAATGCAAGAGGCTTGATCTCCTCCTCCGCAAAGGCTCGGATCTTGGCGCGCAGCTCCTCGTGCGCGGGTGTGGTCTGAAACAGCATACGGTGTACCTCCTTATGTCACGTTTGTTAGGTCACTTCTTCTTTTTTAATTGCTTCACCGGTCAGCAGCCGGTGCAGGCTCACGGCGCGGAACGCCTCGTCCTGCTTTCGCTGCAGCTCCGTTAGCTGGCAGTGGATGTCGCATTTCCCGTGTTCGCTTTGCCAGCGGCAGTCATACCCCGGCTCCATGCAGGCGCACAGGACGTCATGCTCTCCCATGACGTCCATGAGGTCGTAGAGGGAAACGCCACGCAGGTCACAGGACAGCCGGCAGCCGCCGGCTGCGCCCCGGCTCACCTGCACCAGCTCCCCAGCGGAGAGCTTTCGCAGGATCTGATAGGCAAACTGCATGGGGATCAGCTCCGTCTCCGCCATCTCGGCGGCGGAGTGCTTCTCTTCGTCCAGCAGCACCCGCAGCATCCGCAGTGCATAGTCCGTTTCCCTTGTGATGAGCATATCCCTGCATCTCCTTTTTGGTTATATACCCATTCTATCAATCTTGACAAATCTTGTCAAGATATTTTTGGAAGAATTGTGCTGCCACTCTGTCATATTCCGAGAAAACGCACCGCCTTGCCATGCAAAATATTGGCAGAGACAGCCTCGGCGTGGAGAACTATTACGCACGAGAAAGACCATGCCCGCTGAAAATCAGAGCGGCGGGACAGTAAACTGTCCCGCCGCCCATGGTTCAAGCTTCTGTTAGACTGATAGATTGAAATGGATCGAGCTGCTTCGGCAATTCGTTTTCTTCAGCTGGAGCCGCCTGCTCTTGCACGGCGTCCGCTGTTGGCTTTGCGTGGCTCCGCGACCCATACCCCAGCCTCAAAACGCTTATTCATTTTGCAAGGCCCGGGATAGTGCCTCCCAAAATGTAAGACGACTACTGACAGATATGCTTATATCGGGCATATTGTCTACAGTAATCGCATAGCGGTTCCGGCTGGATAGATGCGTAAAGGTGCAGATTTTCTGTTTTTTGTCAAGGCGGGCCAACAGAATGTTCTCGCTCGTGTTTTCTGTATTCCAAAGACGAACCGTCACAGTCTCATCTAAGGGAGCGTCGGTTCTAATAATGATTCTCGTTGTATTGGTAAAAAAGCTGTAAGCGCCTATATCTTGGGCGGAACAGGAGAAATCGCCCTCAGAGAGATTTACCGCGCTTTCCAGGCTGCCAAGAGATACCTGTGAACCCTGCCCTCTCATTATCATGATCGCCTTGCCTACGAAGAAGATAGAGATCATTGCAAACACAAAGAATATTACCGCAAACACCGCAGCCGCCGCTTTGCGTTTCTTGATTCTTTTTGAAAGTGAACGCGCAATTTCCTCGGAGCGCATATCGGTCGTTTCATTTGCGATAGTGGGCAAATCACACTGCAAATGGCGATACGTTTCCCTGCATTTTTCGCAGGTTTTCATATGTTCGGCAACCGCCTGTTGGCTATCCTTAGAGCAGCAGCCGTCCATATAAAGAGGAAGCAGATCCTCTACAATACTGCAAGTGACATTATTCATATAGATGCCTCCCTCTTTTCTACTACCTTGATCTTTGCTCTGAAAAAAGTGACCTTCGCCCATGATTCAGACTTCCCAAAAATATGTGATATTTCCTTGAAGCTGAGTTCCCCTAAGACTCGAAGCAGAAAAACCTCTTTGTACGGCTCAGCCATGCTGTGAACTGTTTTGTATATGGCAATCGCCTGATCCCTATCCAGTAGGCGGTCAACCAAGTCTGTCTGTTCTGCGGCTCGGTCTATTTCTTCCGTAGCGGTTGCCTTTTCTCTTCTCTTACAATCCTTACGATACTCATTTTTTGCGATTGCACAGAGCCAGGTTTCAATTTTACTCTCTCCCTTATATTTGTCGAAATTGATATACGCTCGATAAAAGGTTTCTGCTGTTAGTTCTTCAGCACTCAGAAAATCCACGCCAAGGGAAAGCAAATATCGAAAAACCAGAGGGCTGTATTTAGAATAGATGACCTCAAATCCGTCCACACATATCCCTCCCATCTCTTCAAATCTATATATTAGACTCCCAGCAAGCCAAAAAGTTACAAAGATCGAAGAATATTTCTTTCAACTATTTTTCCGTCTGAGGTTCGCCGGCTCCCTTTTTGAAAAACCGTAGTCAGCGAAGTACCCTTTGCGTATACAGCTGCAATTGTTCGACCTTGAGCGTATTCGTAAGCAAAAGCAGAAGCAAATGCAGCCCGCGAAAGGGCGTAATAGAAAATTCGTTCATTTCACACGCCGGAACGACTTTCCGGTTTTCTCCTCAAGAAATCGTTTGAATTCCTCCACCGTCCCGCCGGTAAGAGTGCGCTTGTCCAGAGGCTGCGCATAGCGTTTTTTCATCAGAAAGATGATATAGTCCTGCGACTCAGCCAGTGCGTCGATTAGCTCATAGCGGAACGTAGAGGTGGTGGCCGCCGTAACGACGGTATAGGAATCCTCGCCGAATGCGACATGATATTCCTTTGTGCCCGCCAGCGCGTTTTTGCGGGCGATCATGCCGTTGAACCGATCCTGAAACAGCAGAACGGACAGCAGCATCACCTCTACCAGCAGGGAGATCACCGTGCTGGCATCAAGCGTAAAAGGCTCTCCATCGAATGGGATCAGCAGCAATGCATTGAATAAAAAGACGCTCCAGCCAAAAACGGCCCAAAGAATGCTGCGTTTTCGCCTCAGCACCTTGCGCATCGCGCGGGCAGCTACGGTCATAGAGCGATTTGTGATGTCGCTGTGAATTTCAAATGTCATACGTTTTCTCCGTTGTAAGTAATTCTGTATCCGCAGGGCTGGCGTTGCATTGCAGTCGCCACCGGGCGGCATAGGCTGTCGCTAATTTATTTTACCATACCGAAAATAAGGTTCATGTTAAGTTTTTCGTATTCTCAAAGGGAGGCCTCCGATGTGCCTTTGTCAAGGCGCCTGCCGAAAGGCTCTTCTGATGCACGACCTTACCACCCCAAATGCTTCCGGGCTCTGCGTGAAAATCCATTCTCGTCCGTTGGAAATGGGCTGTTGCCAGAACAGCCCATTAAAGTTCATGTATCGGCAAGCATATATTACTTGCTCTTTTCTTTGCTTTTTTGGTCCGCGAAAAGTGCATGACCAAGCACCATCCCTATCATCGAAGCAATCGTTCCGATAAAGAAAAGGCTGAGCGTTTGCAAATCGACCCGATTAAAGATCAAGCTTTCTCTCATGCCATAGCTCGCATAGACGGAAAGCATGAACATAAGGCCAAATCCAATCGGCGCCAGCCACTTGTACTTTCCCCAATAATTGTTTTTCCCGATCAAAAGAGACAGAACGATCGTGGCGGCCGGGAGCATAATCCATTGGGTTCCACCTGCCTGTGCTTCCGTAATACTTCCCGCGGAAAAACGCCATGACGCCATAATATTGAACGCCCAAATCACCAGATAGGACAAAACCACCAGCAGTTTTGATAACCTTGTCTTGCTCTTCACCGTATTTGTGCTTTCTTCGATATAATCCAGATAGTCTTTCATAGGGCCTTCTCCTTTCAAGAGGTAGTCAAGGCTGACACTATACAAATCACTCATTTTAAGCACACTTACAATATCAGGGTAGGATCTCTCATTCTCCCAATTCGATATTGTCTGTCTGCTGATGCCAAGAGCCTGTGCCGCTTGTTCCTGTGTGATCTTCGCATCCGTTCTTGACTCTTTTATCTTGCCTCCAATATCCACACGCTTGCCCTCCCAACATGAACTTCATCTGGATTATGCCCTATGCGAAAAGCGCTGTCTATCAAAACGCTTTTACAAGGCTAAATTTCTCTGTCAAAATGCTTTTACATTTCTCTGTCTCCCCCGAAACGCTCTGATTTATCTGCCCATCGGGAGCGTGATCTCAAACACGGCGCCGCCATCCCCGTTGTAGGCGCGGATCATTCCTTTATGCAGGTGAACGATCTCTTTCGTCAGGGCAAGGCCGATGCCGGATTTGCCGCTTTTCCCCATGTAGAAGCGCTCAAAGATGTGGGGCAGATCTCCCTCGGCAATGCCATCTCCATCGTCCTGTATCCGGATTATCACATTCCGTTTGTCGGGCCGGCAGGTCAGACACAGCTTACTGCGGGCATACCGCAATCCGTTGGTCAGGATATTCGTGACCGCCCTGCGCATCTGCGTGTCATCGCATTTGACCATGACGGGTTCTTCAGGGAAGTCCGGCGCGATGGTAATGCCGCTGGCAGCGGCTGCCGGTTCCACGGCGCGTATGCTGTCGTAGAGCAGTTCTCGAATATCCGTTTCGGAAAGGGTAAGCGGCTGCCGCCCCATATCGATTTTTGAGATGTCCAGAAGCTCGTCCACCAGCCCCGTCATGCGGTCGCTCTCCGCCAGAATCACCTCCGCCGCGCTGCCTGTGTCCATCACGCCCGCCTGTATGCCCTCCGCATAGCCCTGTATCGCCATAAGCGGCGTTTTCAGCTCGTGGGAGGCATTCTGGAAGAAGGTCTGCTGCCGCTCCGCCTCCTTTTCGATGTCACGGCCGAAGCGGAAGCCCAGCAGGCACATGACGGAGGAAATTGCCAGCAGCACCCCAAAGAACGCCCAGTTCAGCGTCACGATATAGCGGGTGATGGGCCCGATATCTATGTACATGATATAGGAATACGGTTCTTCCGAATTGCCGTAGTTCTCCTGCACGGGCATGAAGATCAGGTGGTGCTTGTCTGCCTTGAAGTCGTGGCATCGATTGGGCGCAACAGACCGTTCACTGCAATACGCCAGCAGCTTTTTCTCCAGCCGATAGGTGTCCTGGCTCCATGTGTTGGGCTGGTAGCCGTTCTCCAGCTCAAGAAACACAATGCTGGGCGTGAAGAAATGTTCCTCCGCCCCGTCGTCCCAATCGTCATCATACGCCTCGCCCTCATAGGTGTAAGGAATGGTGCGATTCTCATACTGCGCCTCGTTGCGCAGCGCCTTTTCCGCCTCGCTTACAAAGTGGGCGGGGATCACTACGTTCACCGCCAGCATGAAAAGGGCAAAGAGCAGCAGTGCCGCACCGAGGATCAGATACACGATCCGCAGCTTGATGTTTTTCATGTGCGCTCCGCCTCCTTCAGCTTATACCCAAAGCCCCATATGGTGCTTACGCTGACAGTGCTGCCCGCTTGCAGCAGCTTTTTTCGGATGCGGCGCAGGGTTTCATCGGTCACGCGGGTCTCCACCTCCGAGTCGAAGCCCCATACTGCGTTAAGCAACTCCTCACGGGAATAGGCCTTCTCCGGCTGCTTCAGCATATAGCTGAGCAGCCGCAACTCAGTTTGGGTCAGCGCAACAGGTGTATTCCCGCAAAGGACGGCATTTTCCGTGGCGGAATAGCGGAGATCTCCATAGCGCAATTCATCTACTGCCGCCGCTGTTTTCCCCCTGTCCATCTCCACCCGGCGCAGCAGGGCTCTCACCTTCATGAGCAGTATGGTTGGGCGAAAGGGCTTGGTGAGGTAATCGTCACTGCCCTGACTGATGCCCATGACGTAGTCCAGCTCGCTGTCCTTGGCCGTAAGCAGGATAATGGGGATATCGGAAACAGAGCGTAGCTCCCGGCACACGGTAAGGCCGTCCGTGCCGGGCATCATAATGTCCAGTATGACCAGCTCCGCAGGCTCCTGACGGAATGCCTCCAGCAGCGCGTCGCCGTTTTCAAAGGAGCGCACGGTATATCCGTCGCTTGCGAGGAAGCTATGGAGCAGTTCCCGGATGCTCTTTTCATCGTCCGCCAAATAGATGGAATGTCCCATGGTGACCTCCTAGAAAGCAGCGCCAAATGCTGCGCACAGGCGCAGCATCGGCGTCGTATTTAGTTAATCATATCAGAAAAACTCTTTGCCGTCAAAAGGGGCAGATGCCGCTTTCGCAGCCGGTATTGCCCCAAATGGTGTCGTACAGCTTGCACAGCTGGTTATCAAGCTCTACCAGACGGTTGTAGTCGGCGATCAGCGCGTCCTTTTCCGCGTCGGTCAGGAAGCTCAGGCTGCGGATGAAGGCGGCCTCATCGTAGTTGTCGAAGTCGTAGTCGTCCGGCAGGTTGAAGTAAGCCTCGTCCACCTTGTCCCACAGATCGGTGTTCTTCTCGCAGAGGCGGTCATACTCCTGCTCCAGGGCGTCGATCTCGTCCAGCACCTTGGGATCGGCCTTTTCCAGTGCCTTCTCGTAAAGCGGCATATTGTCGCAGGCGGGCAGCTGCCCATACAGCTTCTCCATCTGGGCATCCAGCTCGTTCAGCTCCTTGATGTCATTCAGAAGGCTCTCCTTCTCCGCCTCCGTCAGCGTAGTCATGTTGCGGATGAACGCTGCCTCGTCAAAGTTCTCGAAATCGTAGTCATCAGGCAGGGCATTGCAGGCCTCGTCTACCTTGTCCCACAGTGCTTCATTTCTCTGGAATACGGCATCGCTTTTTTCCTCCAGTGCCTCGATCTGATCCCAAATGGCATCCTCGTTTTCGGTAGCGATGAGGGTCTGCGGCTCTGCCTGATTGGGCGCAGCGGCAAATGCCGCAGTCGATGCTCCGATGGCCGTTACCGTCATTGCCAGTGCCAGTAAAAGGCTCAAAACTGTTTTCTTTTTCATGGTATGTTACGCTCCTTCTTTGAAGTATTCAGGTCGTGTACCAACCTTGTCTGTATCATATCAGAAGAAGTCTCTGACTTCCCCCGCAAAAGTGCGGGGAAAGTGTCACAAAACTGTCACAAAGTCGGTATGCCGCCACTTTTCAAGGCGGCCTTGACATAGAACCGCCTTGACATCCATAGCTGTGATTGATAAGATAGACGCACCTTTCTGCCGGGAGAGCCGTCGGAAAGAGCCGCAAATGACCCACACATCGCGGCGGCGCACAGGCCGTCCAGCATGCGAAGGAGCCTTATGAACGGAACGCACAAGCAGATTTTTATCGTCATCACACAGACGGGTACGATGCTGTCCCGTATTCTGAAGCGGATCACCGGCGCGGAGTACAACCACGCCTCCCTCAGTCTGTCCCGAGATCTGACGAGGATGTATTCCTTCGGGCGCAGGCACCCGTATAACCCCTTTTGGGGCGGCTTCGTCATCGAATCCCCCCACGCGGGGACGTTCCGCCGCTTCTCCGACACTACCGCCATCATCCTTGCGGTGGAGATCACCGAGGAGCGGTACGCGGCGCTGGAGGCGACGCTGGAGGCCATGTGGGCGCGGCGGGAGCAGTTTTCCTATAATTTGGGCGGCCTGCTCCTGGCGTATTTCCGCATCCTCTGGAAGCGGTCGAACCGCTACTACTGCTCGGAATTTGTGGAGGCTATGCTGCTGCACGCAGAGGTGCGCGGCGCGTGTGAGCTGCGCGCCCGTGTCGTCCAGCCCATCCACTTCCTGAAGCTGCCCCACACCCGGCTGTACACCGGACGGCTGCGGGACTATCCGCATTGCACGGCGTCAAGGTAAGAGGGCTTTCACCTCACCGTGTCTGATGCGATCTACAAATAGAAGAGATCTCCGCTGCGAATGGACCTTCCAGCTCATACACCGGTTGCGGAAACGAAAAAGTGCCAACGCCCTTTGCGCTGCGAACACTGTTTGCAGGCAAGAAGTGTCTGTCTTATTATTTGCCTGAGACAACGCTCGCATATATTCAACATGGACTATACCGGAGCCAGACCATGAAACAAAAGACGCAGGGACGAGAGCTATCAGCACTCGTCCCTGCCTCTTTTTTCTTTAGTGACTATGATGAATATGCGGCCGTTTCCTATAGTTTTGCCTTGCGTATCTTGGGGCAATACATACCGAGCATAAGTCCGTGATCGCTGCGGGCAAACTGAGCGGCACCACATGGACCATTACGCTGCCCCCTGACACGGATAAGGCGTTGATCAACAAGATCGGCACTTCTACGGATGTCTTTATGCAGATCAACTACACCGGTGTGTCTCTGGCACAGGCAGAAGGCTATGACAATGCGACTGGCATCATCGGCAAATGGTCCTCCGGCAATGTCATGTGTGGCATCAGCCCTAACAGCAGCAACACTTTCACCGTCACTGCCGAGGATGGCAGCAGCAAGACCTATACTGTTACGGTCTACGTGGACAAAGGGACGCTGGCCAATCAGTTCTGGGACAAGCTGACGGACTTTGCCAATCAGGTTCCCTGGTGGCAATATGCCGAAAAGCAGCAGAGCACCAGCAAGTATCCCAAGTATTGGTAAGTAGTTTTCTCTACGCAAGGGAGGCTGACCGCCTACGCCGCAGCGCACCCCGGCGAGTGCCGCCAGACCGACGCAGACCCGGACACGGGCTGTATGGAGTTTGAGATTGCAAAGGGGCGTTTCTCTTTCCGTCTGACCGCCCCATACAGCGAGGAGCGCCGGAGAGCCACCAGCGAAGCGGCGAAAAAGTGCGGCGTTCATAGAAAAATTACACATTTGTATGGAGACAGTAATTGAAAAGTTCGTGCTTTGCATGGTACAATTATATTGGATAAGTTTATCCACACAAAGTGAAAGATGATGATATGCCCGAAAGGAGGAAACAGCATGACAACTCTGATACAGTATTTACAAAGAGTGCTTATAGTAGCTATTCCAGCGGTTCTCGTTTTTTTGTGTTTTACCCCGTACCGAATGAAAGCACTGTCTGCGATGAATTTGCGCACTTCACGCAAACATGAAGCGGGACTTATTTTGTTTGTCACTTCGATATTCGGTATTCTTGCTCTGACATTGTGGCCAACATATATCTGGATGGATTCTCCTGGTGTTTGGGGAGATATTCGTATTTTAATTGATCGTCCTACATGGAAATCTAATTTAAGTTTAATTCCCTTTACGGTGTTCAAAGATTATATCGAGGATTTGTTTAAAACGCCTGTCTTTTTCTTTGCAACCCTAATTAACTTTTTTGGGAATTTGGCGATATTTGTTCCTATTGGCTTTTTCCCTGCGTTGTTGTTCCGCGATGCTAATTGGAAAAGATCTGCCATTATTGGATTTGGTATGTCTGCATTGATTGAGCTTGCACAGTATTTTATTATGAGAAATGTCGCTGTTGATGACATCATTCTGAATACTGCCGGTGCAATATGTGGTTACCTACTTTATCTGTTCATTCGTAAACATTGGACTAATTTTACTGACGGCTTTTTGTGTAGAGAAGTGTCAAAGAGTTGAGGTAGCATATTAGAAAAATTCCTGTTATCATCAGTTGGTACTCTCCGCCGAACCGAAAGGCACAAGTACGCCGGATGATTAGTTTTGAATGTGGGCATTAAGAAAAGGGGTAGTAATAGAGCCCATTTGGGGGCTCTCAGCGAAGCAGCCCTCAGCTTTTTAGACTGAGGGCTGCTTCGCTTTTCTATATCGACTTGTTTGCCCTGTCGGTTCAGGTCATTTCCCTATGAGTGGGACCCCTATGAATGTCCGCTTTTACTCACCGTTTTTCAACTTCTCTGCACTTTGGCACAATGCAATATACCGCTCCGCTTCTGCATCACTCTTTCCGGCTTTATAGGGAAGTATTCCCCTGTGAAAGCCCACCTAACTCCTTGAGCGTCGAGATTTTTGCTGTCTGTATTTCACTGCCGAGAACGTGGAGCAGGTTATTACAATCCCGCCCCACGTTCTGCTGTGTCATTTTCTGCCGCTTAAAAGCACCTTGCCATAACTTAATCTGTTCTGCGCTGTCTGGAATCGGAATTTTGAGATGTTTCCGGAACAATCTCGGACTCCTGACGGGAAAACCAGTCGCTTTTCTTCCCGATAATTCCCCCGGATACCGCATCGACCTTGTAGGAATACGCACACTTGTCCGTGTAGAACTCCAGGATATAGCAGGGCTTGCCAGAATTGCGGCTCAACTCCTCTCGGGTGAACACGATTTTTTGCGTAACCTCATCAAGTCCCGCGTCCTTCAGCGCGATCTGCTTTGCCTCCTCCAGAGAGATGAAGTCCGTTGTCACGATCTCTTTCTGCTGCTTCTCCAACACGATACCCAGCACCGCATCAATGCGGTATGTCCACTGTGTTTTCGCATCGGCAAAGACGAACCGGTAGTAAGGCGTTTTGATGCCGCCGGCAACCAGCGTTTCCTCGGTAAAGGTGACCTTTTCGCTGACACCGGCATCGTCCAGTGCGATTTTCTTCGCGTCCGCCAGAAGAATGAAGTGGTACGCCTCGATGATGCTGCCGTTCTTGGCGTCCACCTTGTAGGAATACTGCTTCTTCGCGGTGTAGAACTCCAGGATGTAGCAGGGCTTGCCTGAATTGCGGCTCAACTCCTCTCGGGTGAACACGATCTTTTGCGTGACTTCATCAAGTCCCGCGTCCTTCAGGGCGATCTCCTTCGCCTCCTCCAAAGAGATGAAGTCCGTTGTCACGATTTCTTTCTGCTGCTTCTCCAACACAGTGCCCAGCACCGCATCAATGCGGTATGTCCACTGTGTTTTTGCATCGGCAAAGACGAGCCGGTAGTAAGGCGTTTTGATGCCGCCGCTCACAAGGGTTTCCTCGGTAAAGCTGACTTTATCCTCGCATCCGGCATCATCCAGGGCGATTTTTTTTGCTTCGGAAAGCGTGATATATTTCCCGGCGTAAATAATGCTGCCGCTCTTTGCGTCGATTTGGTAGAAATATTGGTTCGTCCCAGTGTAGAACTCCAGCAGGTAGCAGGGCTTGCCCTGATTGCGGCTCAGCTCCTCTCGGGTGAACACGATTTTCTGTGTCAGCTCATCAAGCTTCGCGTCCTTCAGCGCGATCTTCTTTGCTTCCTCCAAGGAGATGAACTTCGACACACTGACAGAAACAATGCCGGAAGCCTCTTGGAATTTAAGAAGCTCGTCCAACGACATGCGGGCAACCTCGTCCGTGGGCAGCCCGGTTTTGTTTGCTGCGGTGAGGATCCAGTCGGCGCGGCCAAGGGAGACATGGAATTCCTCGGCGATCTTTGCTGCTTCGGCGTTTTCCGTCAGTTCGGAGTGGAAAACCAGTGTGCCGACGGCATCGGTCTGCTCCAGGGCCTGCTGGATCTCCGCGGAGAGCGATGCCTTTAGCTCGGCGTTCGCATCAAGACGGGAATCAAAAGAGATCAGAACCGTCGCTTCGCCGTTTTCCATATATCCGCAGGCCTCGTAGGCGGCGACCGTGCGCGTTAGAGCGGTCTCGACACTCTGCTTTCCCAGCGCAACATCGCTGAGCGCATTTTCCGCATCGCTGTTCAGACTGCGGACATTCTTAACGCTCCCGCTTTTGGCAATCGTATATTCCACGCTGGGGTTGACATCCATTGTGAAGGTGCCTGCTGTCGCATTGCTTCGGATGGCATGTGTGGCAATGCCGGTGCAGAGAACCAGTGCAAGGCAGGCAGCCATTGTTCCAAGCTTGGCCCAGCCGGGCTTTCTTTTGGTATTTGCTTCGCTTTCCGCGTCAGCGATAAGCTCGTCATTGATCTTTCCGATCGAACGAAGAAGAACTTCGGTTTTCATAGCATAATTCCCTCCTTTTCAAGAAATCGTCTTAATTCGTTTCTCATACGGAAAAGCAAAGACGTCACCTTGCTCTCGCTCATTCCGTATGCGTCCGCAATATCCCGTATTGCATAGAGATGATAGTATCTGCGGACAAAAATGTTACGGTTCAGCTTGGGCTTTGCATACAGGAAGCGGTCAATGGCGGCAGCCAACTCATTTTCTTCTATGGTCTGCTCCACAGTCGTTTCCGAAGGAACGCAGGCTTCCAACTCAGACAGCGCGAGGACTACTTGTCCGTGTCCGCGTTTTTCGGCAGTATACCGCTTATAACGGTTCAGAGCGAGGTTGCGCGTGATTTTCCCTAAGTAGATCGACAAACGGCTCGGACGCTGCGGCGGGATCGAATTCCATGCGCCGAGATATGTGTCGTTGGCACATTCCTCCGCATCCTCTTTGTTACGCAGTATGTTATATGCAATCGTATGGCAGTAGTTCCCGTACTTTTCTGTGGTGGCGGTAATCGCGCTCTCGTTACGCGCCCAGTACAATTTTATGATCTCATGGTCTCTCATTGCGCCCTCCTTTCTTTCTGCGTAAAGGCCTTTCACCTATATAGACAACAAAAATCGCCGTTCATTGCGTGGACAGGAAAACTTTTCTTCAAGCTTATCATATCATGCGGGAGCGGCGATTTCTACCGGTCTGAAAGCACTGGCTTATCATGGTACAAGGGATTCTCGGTCACTTTGGGTTCTTGTGCAGTCTTTTTCATCGTTCGACCTCCTTATCGCCGCGCATCCCCGTCGGGTGCAATCTGAGTTCAAAGTGATAGACTTCCTGAGCGTCACCGCAGGTGACCACCAATTGAAGCCACCGGCGCAGTGGAGGTACCCCTTCTATCGTAACCTTGCAGTCGTCAGATAATGGTAATAACATATATTTGGATTTAGGACATGAAGCGCACGGCAGCCCTTGTGCCACAAGAATTTCCCGCATCTTACGCTCGATTCGATGGCGGTTCATTTCTGAAACGCTACCGCCCTCATTTGAACCGCTGGATGCCGCAGTGGTCAGGGTGGTTTCCTCCTGAAGCTCCAGCTTGATGCCAAGGCTCATGGCGATCTCTTCCTTATCCACCACGATGTCAGAAATCTGGAACATGGTGGAGAGATAGTTCTGGAGATAGATCGTGGTACCATGTGTGCCAGGGAAGGCTGCCAACTGTAGATAGCCCCGTTCAGCCATGCGCTTGAGGTATCGGCCGGCAGTTGCCTTAGAGATGCCCCAGCGGGATGCCAGTTCCGCGTAGCTGACCAACGGGCAGCCTGTACCGTTGCGGAGATAGACCACCGGCCCGACGTCTGAACTGAGGACTTGCGGATCGTTATAGACCGTGTTCAGCCATAGATCCAATACGGCGTCCATCTCCGAGCAGTGACCGGCGCTGACCAGCTTACCATGTCCGAGAATAAGGAAGCTGATAAGTCCTTTCTTTTGCAGCCCTTCCATTGCGGCTAAGGTCTGACGGCGGGAGCGTGTGCGGAAATACCGGGACAATTCCTCCACGGACACGATCCATTCGCCGGGGTAGATGGTGTAACTAATGCCATCAATGCGCTTGTATGAGGTGCGGAAGTTGGCATAGGCGCATAGCACGACAAAATAAAAAAGACCGGAGCCTCCGCTCACGCGAATGCTCCGGTCTGCTATCAAGGTTTGTACGAACTGTCGGTAGATCCGGCAGCGTGGATAGTCTACGATCTGTTTGATCTCAAGTGTATATTCTGACATGGAAACCTCCAAAAAATACTTCCATTCTCGATGGTTCTATGCTATAATTCAAAATCGAACCAACTGATTTAGATTTTGACTCCTCTGTAAAACTGCTAACATTTTGCTAATTGCACTACGAAATACCAGCAGATATAACGGAGTATCAACAATGTTGAATGAAGAAATTGCTCCCCTGAAGACTGTGTAATTCGGTGTACTACGAGAGTCGTGAAGGGCTGCAATTGACGACATATAAGTTATAATCGTGACTCCTAAGCGGTAGACCGCCAGTTAGAGTCTGGCCGGGGGTGCCAGCACGCAGAGAGGCTTTTGCCCCTCTGCGCGCCGTTTTATCACAGAAAAAAGAGCACCCCATGGGTGCTCTTTTGGCTTTCGCTTAAAATTCCGCGTTGCCCACCGTGCGGGGATGCAGCTCCACGTCGCGGATGTTGCTGACACCGGTGAGGTACATCACCATGCGCTCGAAGCCCAGGCCGAAGCCGGCGTGGCGGCAGGAACCGTAGCGACGCAGGTCGCAGTACCACCAGTAGTCCTCCGGGTTCATGCCCAGCTCACGGATGCGGCTCTCCAGCAGCTCCAGGCGCTCCTCGCGCTGGCTGCCGCCGATGATCTCGCCGATGCCGGGCACCAGGCAGTCTGCCGCGGCCACGGTCTTGCCATCGTCGTTCAGGCGCATATAGAACGCCTTGATCTCCTTGGGATAGTCGGTGACGAACACAGGCTTCTTGAATACCTGCTCGGTGAGATACCGCTCGTGCTCGGTCTGCAGGTCGGTGCCCCACTCCACCTTGTAGTCGAACTTGTCGTTATTCTTCTTCAGGATCTCCACCGCGTCGGTATAACTGACCCGGCCAAAGTCGCTGGACGCCACGTGCTCCAAACGCTCCTTCAGCCCCTTGTCCACGAAGCTGTTGAAGAAGTCGATCTCCTGGGGGCAGCGCTCCAGCACCCGGCGGATGATGTGCTTGATCATGGCCTCGGCCACATCCATATCACCGGCCAGGTCGCAGAAGGCCATCTCCGGCTCGATCATCCAGAACTCGGCGGCATGGCGCTGGGTGTTGGAGTTCTCGGCACGGAAGGTGGGGCCGAAGGTATACACATCGCCGAAGGCCATGGCGAAATTCTCCGCATTCAGCTGGCCGGACACCGTCAGGCTGGTCTTCTTACCGAAGAAGTCCTGGGTGTAATCCACCTGCCCGTCCTCGGTCTTGGGGACGTTGTTCAGGTCGAGGGTGGTCACCTGGAACATCTCGCCGGCACCCTCGCAGTCGCTGCCGGTAATGATGGGGGTCTGTACATACACAAAGCCCCGGCTCTGGAAGAACTCATGCACCGCGTAGGCCGCCGCGGAGCGGACGCGGAACGTGGCGGAAAACAGGTTGGTGCGGGGACGGAGGTGCTGGATGGTGCGCAGGAACTCCACGCTGTGGCGCTTCTTCTGCAGGGGGTAATCCGGCGTGGACTTTCCCTCTACCTCGATGCTGTGGGCCTTCACCTCCAGGGGCTGCTTGGCATCCGGCGTCAGCACCACGGTGCCCTTGACGATCAGTGCCGCGCCCACGTTCTGGGCGGCGATGTCCTTATAGTTGGCCAGCTCCTCGGCGGACATGACCACCTGCAGGTTCTTGAAGCAGGAGCCGTCGTTCAGCTCGATGAAGCCAAAGGTCTTCATGTCGCGGATGGTGCGTGCCCAGCCGCACACGGTCACGTCCTTGCCGCCCAGGGACTCCTGATCGGCGAAGATCGCGGCAATTCTCATTCGTTCCATATCATTCTCACCTTTTCTATGTTCTTCTGCGTTGCATTCCGCAGCCGTTTTGACAGTACATTATATTATAAACCAACGCGCCGGGATTTACAAGGCCGACTTTTGACCTGCAGACGCCGTTCATAAAAAGGAAAGACACCCCAAAGCCGCGGGGCCTTTTGTCATGCCTGCCAGTCCTTCACCTGCTTACGCAGCCAGTCGCACCAGGCGTCCATGCCCTCGCCGGTCTTGGCCGATACCGGGAAGACCTCCAGCTTCGGATTGCGCCGGTGGGCGTATTCGATCACCTTGTCCATGTCGAAGTCGAAGTAGGGCAGCACATCGGTTTTATTGATGAGCAGCACATCGCACACGGTGAAGATCAGGGGGTACTTCAGGGGCTTGTCGTGGCCCTCCGGTACGGAGAGGATCATGGCGTTCTTCACCGCGCCGGTGTCGAACTCCGCCGGACACACCAGGTTCCCCACATTTTCCAGCACCACCAGGTCCAGATCGTCCGTGCCGATCTCCCGCAGGCCCTGTTCCGTCATACCCGCGTCCAGGTGGCACATCCCGCCGGTGTGCAGCTGGATAGCCCGCGCCCCGGTGTCCGCGATGGCTTTGGCATCCACGTCCGAGTCGATGTCCGCCTCCATCACGCCCATCCGCAGCTCGTCCTTCAGCGCCTCGATGGTCCGCAGCAGTGTGGTGGTCTTGCCGCTGCCGGGGGAGGACATCAGGTTCAGCAGGAACGTTCCCTTTTGCTTCAGCGCCTCCCGTACCCGTGCCGCCTCCCGGTCGTTGTCGGCAAACACGCTCTCTTTTACTTCGATGATCTTATAGGTATCCATACTACGCACCCTCTATCTCTTTAATGCTGATCTCGCTGCCCCGCAGCAGCCAGGTATCCCCGCTGCCGCAGTGGGGGCAGACCCGCCCGTGGGCCACAGTGGGGTAGTCCGCACCGCAGCCGCCGCAGTGTGTCACGGCGGGCAGCGTGTCGATGTGCAGCTGCGCGCCCCGCAGCAGGGCGGATCTCTGCACGGCCCAGTCCCAGCAGCTGACAAGCTCCCTTGGGATGGCGCCGCACACCTCGCCCAGCTCCAGCGTTACGCCCGCCACGCGGGTCAGGTCATTCTCCGCGCCCACGCGCTCCACGGTCTTGATCACGTGGAAAACAATGCCCAGCTCGTGCATATTACTTGGCCGCTTTCTTGGCCCTGCGCTCCGCCTTCTTGATCTTGATGTTCCGCTTGATCATATAGGGCAGGATGGCCTTCATCTTGTCCTCGCAGGCGTACATGGTGCTGCACTCCGGGCGCTCCCGGTGCAGGTGGATGGCGTCAAAGGCGCACTTGGTGGTGCACACGCCGCAGCCGATGCACTTATTGGGGTCCACGATGCTGGCGCCGCAGCCCAGGCATCGGGCTGTCTCCGCCTTGACCTGCTCGGCGGTGAAGGCCACGCGCTCGTCCCGGAAGGTCTTACGCAGGGCGTCGTTGTAGCCGATGCGCTGGCGCGGCGTGTTGTCGTAGCTGTCCACGGCGATCAGCGCGTTTTTCTTGTCCAGCTCGATGAACTGCCGGCGGTCGCGGCCGATGGTCAGCGTGGCGCCCTGTACATAGCGGTGCAGGCTGATCGCGCCCTGCTTGCCGGCGGCAATGGCATCGATGGCGAACTTCTGGCCGGTATAGGCATCGCCGCCCACGAAGATGTCCGGTTCAGCCGTCTGATAGGTGACGGGATCGGCCTTGGCGGTGCCGTTGGGGTTGAATTCCACCTGGGTGCCCGCGAGAAGCGTCTTCCATTCCGCCTTTTGGCCGATGCAGTACAGCACCGTGCCGCAGGGGGCCATCTGCACGGTGTTCTCATCGTACACCGGCGCGAAGCGCCCGCTTTCGTCCTTGACGCTCAGGCACTTGACAAAGGCGATGTTGGCGGCCTTGCCGTTCTCGGTCTGGACCTCCTTGGGACCCCATCCGGCGTAAATGGCGATACCCTCGCGCTCGCACTCGCTTCGGTCCTCCTCGCCCATAGGCATCTCCTCATAGCCCTCCAGGCAGTACAGGCTCACGCTCTCCGCGCCGCAGCGCACGGCGGTGCGGGCCACGTCGGCCGCGATGTTGCCGCCGCCGACGACCACCACCCGGCCCTTCAGCGCCTTTTCGTCCCGCAGATGTACACCGCGGATGAAGTCGATGCCGGAGATCACGTTCTCCGCGTCGCCGCCGGGCACGGCCAGGGCGCCGCCGTGCTGCAATCCGACAGCTACATAGAAGCCCTTGTAGCCCTCCTCACGGAGCTGGGCAATGGTGATGTCCTTACCCACCTCCACGCCGCAGCGGAACTCCACGCCCAGCGCGCGCAGCACGTCGATCTCCGCCTCCACCACGTCCTTTTCCAACCGGAAAGAGGGGATAGCGTTCATCAGCATACCGCCGGGGCGGCTCTCCTTTTCAAACACAGTGGGGCGATAGCCCTTTTCCGCCAGATAGTAGGCGCAGCTCATGCCGGCGGGGCCTCCACCGATGATGGCGATCTTTTCGCTGAATTCGCCGTCCACCTTGGGAATGACCTTCTCCGGGATGAAGCGCGTCTCCGCGTCCAGATCCTGCTGGGCGATAAAGCGCTTGACCTCGTCGATGGCCACGGCCTCGTCCACGGTGCCGCGGGTACAGGCGTCCTCGCACCGGCGGTTGCAGATGCGGCCGCACACGGCGGGGAAGGGGTTTTCCCGCTTGATGAGTTGCAAAGCCTCCCGGTACTTGCCCTGTGCCGCCAGCTTCAGATAGCCCTGCACGGCGATGTGGGCGGGGCAGGCGGTCTTGCAGGGTGCGGTGCCGGTGTCGTAACAGTTGATGCGGTTGCGGTCCCGATAGTCGATGCTCCACTTCTCCGGGCCCCACTTCACCTCGTCGGGCAGCTCGGCCCGGGGATACTCGATATAGCCGTCCTTGGTGCACAGCTTCTGGCCCAGCTTCACCGCGCCGGCGGGACAGTTCTCCACGCAGCGCCCGCAGGCCACGCACTTCTCCGTCTCCACCGCGGCCACATAGGCGCTGCGGGACATATTGGGCGTGTTGAACATCTGGCTGGTCCGCAGGGCGTTGCACACGTTGACATTGCAGTTGCAGATACCAAAGATCTTCTGCTCGCCGTCGATGTTGGTGATCTGGTGGACGAAGCCGTTGTCCTCCGCCTGCTTGAATATGGCCATCGCCTCGTCATAGGTGATGTACTCGCCCCGCTGGGTCTGCACCACATAGTCGGCCATGTCGCCCACGGCGATGCACCAGTTCTCCACATCGTCGCCGCAGCCCTCGCCCAGCTTGTCGCGGCTGGCGCGGCAGGAGCACATACTCTTGGCGTACTTGCCTTCATACTTGTGCAGCCAGTAGGAGATCTTCTCCAGCCCGATGGCCTCCTGCTCCGTCTCGATGGCCTTCTCCACCGGGATCACGTGCATACCGATGCCCGCGCCTCCGGGGGGCACCATCGGCGTGATCTTCTCCAGGGGCAGCATGGTCATGCGCTCAAAGAACGCCGCCACCTCCGGGTGCGCGTCGATCTGGCTCCGCCGCATATTCAAAAACTCGGCGCTGCCGGGCACGAACAGGGGCAGGATGTACCGCTTCTCGTGGTTCGGGTTTTTCCCGTCCAGGTTTTCCCAGTTGTACTCAATGAGACCCAGCCAGGCCATTTCGTCCAGCAGCTTCTGCAGGGGCTCGCGTTCCATCTTCGTCAGCTTCATCAGCTGCTCGATGGTCTTTGGCTTGCGGACACCCATTTTCAGTGCCACGTCCGCCATCTCATCGGTCACCAGCGCATCCAGCCCCCAGTATTCGGGGTCGTCAGCGGTGGCCTTCAGGCCAATGCGGTTGGTGATCATGCTGCCCAGCTTCAGGATCTTCTCCCGGGGCGGCCGGTCGGGACAGGGGATCTTGAACGAGAGCTTTTCCTCGTCCAGGGGGAAGTTGGTAGGCTTGCTGCCGTTGATGTCGCGCATCGTCTCTCTCCTCCGTTATCTGCTGCTCTGACCAGAGATATTTTTCTCTCATAGGGGAGCAGCGTTGTGATTTTAAGCTCTATTGTACTTATAATACCAACTTTTTTGCCGATATCCTATTGACTTTTCTGCCAAAGGTGTGATAACTTTTTATATGGTCCTGGTCGGACCAGAAAAGAAAGCAAAGGAGCGTGAGCTATGGCCTTTCGTGAGATCGTCGCCCCCACCGTCAAGGAGCTGTTCATCCAGCAGCTGGAGGGCATGATCCTCTCCGGCGAGCTGCGCCCGAGGGATCGGCTGCCCACCGAGCGTGAGCTGGCCGATGAAATGAAGATCAGCAAGACCGTGGTCCATGAAGGATTGCGGGAGCTGCATCGTCTCGGCTTTCTGGACATCGCCTCCCGCCGCGGCGTCACCGTGGCGGACTACGCCCAGACCGGCAGCCTGGAAACGCTGCGGGCCATCATGGACTTCCATGGCGGTCTCCCGGATGCCAAAACGGCGGGCAGTATCCTTCAGCTGCGCTATTATCTGGAGGGCCCCGCCATGGAGGAGCTGGCTGCGCGGCACACACCGGCAGACATGGCAGCGCTGCAGGCCTTACAGCGCCAGGCGGAGCAGGCGGCGCAGGAGGGGACGGATGCGCTGGCCGAGGCCCTGTTCCGCTACCACCGGGGCATCACCTTTCTCAGCGGCAACACCATCACACCGCTGCTGTTCAACGCCTTTACCCGGGTGAACCTGGAGTTCTGGAAGGAATATATCCAGCTTACCGGCATCGACCGCTGTCTGGAACGGCTGGCCCAATTCACCGCCCATATCGAGGCGGGGGAGGGACAGGCCGCCTCGTCCCTGCTGCGGCAGGGCCTGGAGCAGTTCATCACCCAGGTGCGGTAGCTTCCGTCAGCTCTTCGGAGTAGACACCCCCGGTCGAAGGCCCCGCAGCGCAAAAACACCCGGCCGTCAGGCCGGGTGTTTTTACTATGCTTACCGACGCTTGCCGCCGCCGAAACCGCCGCCGCCAAAGCCTCCGCCTCGGGAGCCGCCGCGGGAACTGCCGCCGAAGCCGCCGCCGCTGAACCCGCTGCCGCCGCTGGGACGACTGGGCCGGCTGGGCCGGGGCGCACTGGGTCTCGGACCGCCGCCGGGCCGGCTATTGGGCCGGGGCGGCCTCGGTGCGCCGGGCCTCGGGCCGCCGCCCATGGGAGGCCGGGGACCACCGCCGTAGGGCGGTCGCGGTCCTCCGCTGTGGGGCGGACGTGGGGGTCGGGGTGCTCTGGGAGGCCGGGGCGGCGCGTACCGTCTGCCCCAGAAAATGGGGTAGTACACCGGGCGTACCACGTTTACCGGCGCGCCCACGATATACCGCCGGCGATAGCGGCTGTACCGCATAGCATCCAGCACCATCCACACCAAGAAGATACCGATGATCAGCACCACCACGCTGCCGATGGCCGTGCCGCCGCTGCTGGCCGCCGGTGCCGCCGGGGCGTACCAGCCGCTGTCATTGCTGTCGCCGCCGTCCAGCTTCGCCTGGGCGTAGAACACGTCCGCCTGCCGGAAGAAGGCTGTCACGGCACTGTCGAAGTCGCCGCTGTAATAGGTGGTCTCAATGGCCTGCCGCAGCTGATTTTGCTGGGTGTCGGTCATGGTGTAGCCCACATTGTCGCCGCAGTAGACCTGCCAGTCGCCGTCCTTCACCAGCAGCAGTATCATGTCGTTGCGTCCCAGCCCCCACTTCTCGCCCAGGTTGGCGGCGTAATCCTCCGCGTCCCAACTGGTCAGATGGTCGATGCTGGCCACCGCCGTAATGGCGTAATACTTGCTGTTCCAGCTGTCGTTGTAGTCCCGGATCAGCTGCTCCGTCTGTCCGTTCAGCAGACCGGCCTCGTCACAGATCCAGTCCTGGTACTGCACGTCCAGCAGCTCCGTGGGCTTCTTGGCGATAAAGCCGTCCTTGCGGCTCTGCCCGATGAACACCGCGCCGGCAATAGCCAGCGCCAGCACCACCAGTGCCACGCCGCGTTTTTCAAAAAACTTCATACCTGTTCCCCTTTCCAAAGGAGATTGATCTTATTCTCAGCTCCGCAGCTCCATCAGCTCCGCAGCTCCATCAGCTCCGCAGCTCCATCAGCTTCTGCTTCAGCTCACCCTCGATCTTACCCAGCGCCCCGGATGATCTGACATCCTCGGACGAAGTGAATTCGTCCTGCGGCAAGGTTTCGGCCAGCCGAAACGCTTGTGCGCGCCGTCCGGCGCGTGTGCGGCTTCGCCGCACGGTCGAGCTGGGCTGACGGCTTGTGTGTTTCGATCAGCTCCGCAGCTCCATCAGCTTCTGCTTCAGCTCACCCTCGATCTTACCCAGCTCGACTTCGGCCTCCTTGCGCTTGGCCGCGCCCTCCTTCTGGATGTTCAGCACCTCGTCCAGGGTGGAGATCAGCTGCTGGTTAGTGTGCTGCAGCGTCTCGATGTCGATGATGGAGCGCTCGGCCTCCTTCGCGGTGGCGATGGTGCCCATCTTCAGCGTATCGGCGTTCTTCTTCAGCAGATCGTTGGTCATCTCGGTGACGGCATTCTGTGCGGCGGTAGCCTGACGGCTGTGCTCCATGCCCAGTGCCAGCACCATCTGGCTCTTCCACAGGGGGATGGTGTTCACCAGGGAGGACTGGATCTTCTCGATCATCAGCGTGTCGTTGTTCTGCAAAAGCCGGGTCTGGGGGCCCATCTGCACGGATACCATGCGGGTCAGCTCCAGATCGTGCAGCTTCTTCTCAAAGCGGTTGCACAGGTTCACCAGGTCGTTGTAGGCCTGGGCATCCTCGGCCAGACCCGTCTGCTCCGCCTTCTTCCGCAGCGCCTCCAGCTCCGTGGAGCGCACCTCGGCCAGGCGCTTTTTGCCGGCCAGGATGTACATGGTCAGCTCCTTGTAATACTTCAGGTTCAGCTCATACATCTGGTCGAACATGGCCACGTCCTTCAGCAGCGTGATCTGATGGTTCTCCAGATTTTGGGCGATCTTATCCACATTGGCCTCGACCTTGCTGTACTGGGCCTTCATGGTCTCCAGCTTGTTGCTGGCCTTCTTGAACAGGCCGAATAAGCCCTTCTTTTCGTCCTCCTCGCCAAAGCCCTTCAGCTCCACCACCAGGCGGCTCAGGTCCTCGCCGATCTCGCCCATGTCCTTGCTGCGGACGTTGTTCAGCGCGTTCTCGGAGAAGGACGCCACGCTCTTCTGGGCCGCGGCGCCGTACTGCAGCACCTGGTTGGTGTCGCGAATGTCGATCTTGTGGGAGAAGGCCTCCACCGCCTGCTTTTCCTCCTCGGTCAGCAGCTTGTCGTCCATCTCCACCGGTTCGATCTTCTTTTCCTCCTCCTTGGGGACCTCCGGGGCCTCCGGCGTCAGCGTCAGGGAGGGCACCTCCACTGCGGTGGCAGTAGCGGTATCATCAGGGGTCAGGGTCAGCTCGGGCATCATGTTATCGGTCATGGCGGTTGTTTCCTTTCTGTTATATTCTCACAAAATTATACACATTGTTCTCACAGCTCCAGCGTAATGCCGTTCCCGGTGTCCACGCTGTCCTCCGCCTGGGGCGGCTGTGTCTGCGCGTCCCCGGCACTGCGGATATCCAACTCCGGCTGGGGGTCGGCCACCGGGTTTTCCTGGGCCGCCTGGTGCACGGCGTCGCCGCCGGTCAGGCCCTCCCGTGCCATCATGTTGTCCAGTACCGTGATGTCCGTGGATATATCCATGGCCTGGTCGCCGAACAGACTGTCCAGCTGCTTTTCGAACGCCAGTACGATGGTGGCCATCATGCCCTCTACCTTCTCCATGGTGCCGGTGATGTTCTGGCCGGACACGCCCTGGCGGCTCAGCTCGTCGTAGCTGTGGAGCAGCTTCAGCGTGGTGGGCAGGTAGTAGGACATGAACTTCCGGATCTGCGGCAGCTTCTCCGGGTGCGCCTTCACATAGTCGAATATCTTGCCGCTGACCTCCTCCAGCCGGTCGATCTGGCCGGAGATAGTCTCGTCCTGTATGCGGTCGTTCAGCGCCCGCATGGCCTTGATGGCCGCGTCGCCCTCGGCGATGGCCTTGTCCAGGTCCACATTGCCGGTGCTCACCGGCTCCTCCGGTACCTCCACGGTCTCGGTCACATCCCGGCAGAACATCCGGGCGATCAGTGCCACAACGGCGGAAGCCGCCGCCGCCAGCAGGAAGTGTCCCACCTGATACAGCGGAAACAGCAGTGCGTACAGCACCCACGTCACCGCCGCGGCGTAGATGGGTGCGGCTGATTTATGGACGATGGTCTTTGTTTTCAATCCTGTCGCCTCCAGTCCTTGTTTGTGACTATATATTATATAGCATTTCTGTTTTCCGGTCAATGTTTGAAAGGAAAAAAGGGCGCCCGCGGGCGCCCTTTTTCACTTGTTGTTCAGCTTGCCCAGATACCGGTAGATGCTGGCCTCGCTGCTGTGCAGCGTCTGCGCCACATGGCTCACGGACCCCTTCAGCAGGAACACGCCCTTGCGGTTCAGAATGTCCATGATCTCCATCTTCTCGTCCTGGGTCAGGCGGTCCACCTCCACCGGATAGTTGGCCACCACCTGGGATACGATGCTGGCGGTGGCGCCGGCGATGGACGTGGGATAGCCGCTGCGTACCGGTGTCTCCACCGGGTCGTTGCCGTCGGCGATGAGCCGCGTGCCGCTGGGTACGCCCCGCTTTACGCCGCCGCCGCACAGCTCCATGACCCTGCGGCTCAGTTCCTCGTACCGGCTGGCGTCAAAGTTGATGCACAGCAGGCCGGACAGCTCCCCGTGCCGTCCCTTGATGAACATGGAGTTGGAGCACATGGTCTTGCCCGTGGCGGATACGGACTCAAAGTTCAGCACATAGTTCTGCGTCTCGGACAGGTTCCCAGCCACGAACTCCAGCATTTTGTTGCTGAGAGGGGAGCCGATGTGCCGTCCGGTCAGCTCTCCGTTGGCGATGGCAATGATCCGGTTGGAGTCGTCCTCCAGCTCGTGCAGGGCGATCTCATAGTCAGGGCCCAGCACGTGGCCCAGAAAGTCTACGATCAGTGTGTATTGCCGTATCAGCTCCACTTCCATGGCAGGCAGTCTCCTTTTCTGTTTTATGCGGTGGGGGAGGCGCTCACGCCTCCGGCTGCGCTGCCTGGGCGGCGATCCTCGCCTTCTCCTCGTCCTCCAGCACCCGGTAGGCCACCTTGCCCACCAGGGTCTTGGGCAGCTCGTCCCGGAACTCGATGTCGTAGGGCATGGCGTACTTGGCCACGTGCTTGCGGCAGTAGCTCAGCAGCTCCTGCTTGGTGGCCTCGCTGGCGGGCACGCCGGGCTTGAGCATCACGAAGGCCTTGACCTTCTGCATCTTATAGGGATCGGGCACGCCGATGATGCAGCTCATCTGCACGTCCTCATGGGCGTCCAGAATGTTCTCCAGCTGGCCGGGATAGACGTTGTAGCCGGAGGTGATGATCATCCGCTTGGCGCGGCCCTTGAAGTAGATGAAGCCCTGGTCGTCCATGGTGCCCAGGTCGCCGGTGTACACCCAGGTCAGGCCATCGTCGTGCTTCCGCAGGGTGCGGGCCGTCTCCTCGGGGTTGTTCATGTACTCCTTCATGACGGTGGGGCCCGCCAGCAGGATCTCGCCCTCGGTGCCGTAGGGCACCTCCTTGTCGGTGTCCGGCTCCACGATCTTGATATAGGTGTCGGGGAAGGGCAGGCCGATGGAGCCCTCCTTGTAGATATTGGTGGGCGTCAGGCAGCAGGCCGTCACCGTCTCGGTGGTGCCGTAGCCCTCGCGGACCTGAATGACCGCGTGGTGGTCATACAGGAACTTGTCAAATTTCTTCTTTAGCTCGATAGACAGGCTGTCGCCGCCGGAGAACACGCCCTTCAGGCTGCTCAGGTCCGCGCCGTCCATGCTGGGCAGGCGCAGCAGCGCCTCATACAGCGTGGGCACGCCGGCGATAAAGTTGCACTTGTACTTCACGATCTGCTTGGCATAGCTCTTGGCGGTGAACCGTGGGATGAGGATGCACCGTCCGCCCTGGCTCAGCATGGAGTGCACGCACACGCCCAGACCGAAGCCGTGGAACAGGGGCATGGCCGCCAGCATCCGGTCGCCGGGCCGGAACATGGGGTTGGTGGCGATGATCTGCTGGCCCAGTGCGTTGAAGTTGCCGTTGGTCAGCACGATGCCCTTTGTGGTGCCGGTGGTGCCGCCGGAGTACAGAATGACCGCGGGATCGTTGTAGCCTCGCTCCACCCGGTAGTTCTTGTAGAAGCAGTACCGGGACATATCCATAAATTCCTTCCACCGGATGACCGGCGCGTCCTCGGGGATCTTCTGGATCTTCCGCCCCTCGGTGAGCATATAGCCCGCCCGGATGGTGCGGCTCAGCGCATCCTTTACGGAGGCGATGATGATGTTGATGATGCCGGTGTTCTGCCGGATGTGCTCGAACTTGTCGTAGAACTGATCCAGCGTGATGGCCGTGGTGGACTCGGAGGCGTTCAGATAGAACTCGATCTCCTTCTCCGCCGACAGGGGGTGGATCATGTTGGCGATGCCGCCTACCAGGTTCACCGCGTAGAACATGTAGATGGCCTGCGGGCAGTTGGGCATAGCGATGGTCACCTTGTCGCCGGGCCGCACGCCCAGGGTCTTCAGGCTCTTGGCGCACTTCTCGATCTCCTGCACCATCTTTTTATAGGTGGTGGACTTGCCCATGAAATCAAAGGCGATGTTGTTGGGATACAGCTCGGCCATGCGCTCCACGGCCTCGAACATACTGCCCTGGAAATAGTCCAGGTGCATGGGCACATCGCCCATATAGTCCTTCCACGGGGTCTTTACTTCACTCATATTGTACCTCCTCGCTCATGGGCTTTTCCAGCTCCTCCGGGTGTGTCAGCAGATACTCCAGCAGCCGCACAGACTTGGAGTAGTAATAGCCGTCCGCCAACCGCTCGTCAATGGTCAGTCCCAGCTCCAGCGTCTCCCGCATGGTCACGCTGCCGTCCTCGTTGAAAACAGGGGACTTCTTCTTTTCGCCGATGATGCAGAACAGGGAGCAGGTGCCCCAGTTGGTCAGATGGTGGTATCCGCACTTCAGCTTGATGGAGCCGAGGTTGGAGATGACCACGGAATTGTAATAGGGGTCGGTGGCGATAATGTCCGCCGGCACCCAGCCGTGCTTGTCCAGCCACATGAGGATGCGGATGGCGGTCTTGCTGATAAACCGGGGGATCTTGTTCAGATAATCCATGACGCCGGTGGTGGGGTCCACCTTCTCGCTGCGGCACTCCATCACCTGCTGGCGGATATACTCGTGGACGTCCTCCAGCGTGTTCTCCTCCCGGCTATGCAGAACCGCCAGCGCCTCCGCGCCCTTGTCGGAAAACTGCTTCTTCACCACGAATGCGGCGGACACCTCGTTCCGCTGATAGAAATTGCTGTTCACAATAAAGCGGTTCAGCTTCGGCCGCAGGGTGATGGTTTTCTCCAGCGCCGCCACCACGATATGAAACATGGTGTAGGGGAACTCCGTCTCCTCCGCATTCTTTTTGGCCAGATACGCGTTCATGGCGGTCAGGTCCACCTTCACGGAGATATACGCCTCATTATCGCACCGGTTTGGGTAGATGATGCCGGTGATGAAGTGCAGGGAATCCAGCTCCCGCAGCAGCCGGCCGTCCTTCCGGTCTCCCCGCCGTCTCTTATAGGTCTCCATATGTTTCTCCTATGCAACTAATATAAATGTAAAAGTTTTACAAGCATATCTAATATGCTATATTATGTTGACAACATAAATCAACAACTGTTACCCGCACATTATACCAGCCTCCCCCCGAAAATGCTACCCCCATTTTCACACTTTGCGCAATTCATACAAAAATGTTAGGCGCTAAAAAGGACCGGCTCTCGCCGGTCCTTTTTTCACTCACAGATTTTTCACCCGCAGGGCCCGTATGGCGTTCAGCACCGCCAGCACCATCACGCCCACATCGGCGAAGATGGCCGCCCACATATTGGCCGCGCCGATGGCCACCAGCACCAGGCAGGCGAACTTCACCGCCAGCGCGAACACGATGTTCTGATACACGATGCCGATGCACTTCCGGGAGATGTGGATGGCCTTGGCGATCTGCATGGGCTCGTCGTCCATCAGCACGATGTCCGCCGCTTCAATGGCCGCATCGCTGCCCATGGCGCCCATGGCGATGCCGATATCCGCCCGGCTCAGCACCGGCGCGTCGTTGATGCCGTCGCCCACGAAGGCCAGCTTGGCCTTCCCGCGCTGGTCGCCCAGCAGCTGCTCCACCTGCGCCACCTTGTCCCCGGGCAGCAGCTCGCTGTGTACCTCGTCCACGCCCAGCTCCGCCGCCACCGCGTCCGCCACCTTCTTGGCGTCGCCGGTGAGCATGACGGTCTTTTCCACGCCCGCCTTATGCAGCGCGGCGATGGCCGCCTTGGCGTTGGGCTTCACCACGTCGGAGATCACGATGTGCCCCGCATACTGTCCGTCCACCGCCATGTGGATGATGGTCCCCACGCTGTGGCAGTCGTGATAGGGAATACCCAGCTGGACCATCAGCTTGCTGTTGCCGGCGGCCACCGTGTGGCCGTCCACCACGGCGGTGACGCCGTGGCCGCTGCTCTCCTGGATGTCCGTCACGCGCTCCCGGTCGATGGCCTTGCCGTAGGCTTTCTGCAGGCTCTTGCTGATGGGATGGGAGGAGGCGCACTCCGCCAGCGCCGCGTATTCCAGCAGCTTCTGCTCGTCCATGTCGCTGTGGTGTACCGCCGTCACCTCGAACACACCCTTGGTCAGCGTGCCGGTCTTGTCGAATACCACCGTCTTTACCTGGGACAGCGTCTCCAGATAGTTGGAGCCCTTGATCAGGATGCCCTCATGGCTGGCGCCGCCGATACCGGCGAAGAAGCTCAGGGGAATGCTGACCACCAGCGCGCACGGGCAGCTGGTCACCAGGAACGTCAGCGCACGGTATACCCACTGCTCCCACTGGCCGTCCATGCCGCCCACCAGCCGGATCACCGGCGGGATAATAGCCAGCGCCAGCGCGCTGTAGCACACCACCGGCGTGTAAATGCGGGCGAACTTGGCGATGAAGTCCTCGCTGCGGGACTTGCGGGAGCTGGAGTTCTCCACCAGCTCCAGGATCTTGGATACCGTGGACTCGCCAAAGGCCTTTGTGGTCCTGATCTTCAGCACGCCGGTCATGTTGATGCAGCCGCTGATGACCTCGTCGCCCTCCCGGGCGTCCCGGGGCAGGCTCTCGCCGGTCAGGGCGCTGGTGTTCAGGGTGGAGCTGCCCTCGGTGACGACGCCGTCGATGGGCACCTTCTCGCCCGGCTGCACCACGATGACGGTGCCGATGGCCACCTCGTCCGGGTCCACCTGTACCAGCTGGCCGTCCTGCTCAATGTTGGCATAGTCCGGCCGGATGTCCATCAGCGCGCTGATGTTCTTCCGGCTCTTGCCCACGGCGTAGCTCTGGAACAGCTCGCCGATCTGATAGAACAGCATCACGGCGATGGCCTCGTTATAGTCGCCGCTCTTCTCATAGATGGCCAGCGCGAACGCGCCCACCGTGGCCACCGCCATCAGGAAGTTCTCGTCGAACACCCGCCCGTTGACGATGCCCTGCCCGGCCTTTTTCAGAATGTCGTAGCCGATGACCAGATACGCTGTCAGATACAGCGCCAGCCGCAGCCACCCCGTCACCGGGATAATATACAGCGCGACCAGCATCGCCGCCGTGATGAGTATGCGTATGAGCATTTTCTTTTGTTTTTTCGTCATAGCGTTTCTCCTTTCCTGTATCCGCACCGCCGTCCCGCCCGCAGCCGCCGCAGCGGGCTATTTCGCGCCCCCCGCGCAAGCGTTTCTTTGTCTCCGACGGCCCCATTTCTTCCAACAGCGGAAGAAATGGGGGAAAGAACGCCGGCAGAAACTGCGTTTCTGCACTTCCTCAGCGCGCTACGCCTGTTCGCTGCCGCCCGTTTTCCCTCACGTAACCGGCGTTTTCCTGATCGTTGTCGTTCCCCCGACTGTGCCAGCACAGCTTTCCGCTGCCGCTGCCCGTTACTACGGTAAAAAACATTCATTCTGCCGTGTCGCAGGCTAAGAAATAATTATATCCTGTGCCCGACGGGCACACCTACCTTTGCCGCCTTGCGGCGGCAAAGGCGCGATTTGATAATCGCCACTCGACCAGCGCACCAACCCCTACCCTCACTGTTGTCAGCGGCAGCGGCGTAAGCGCGTATTATTTGTCTCCGACGGGGATAGTTTCGCGCCCCGGCGCGAGCTACTTTTGTCTGCGGTGACAAAAGTAGCCAAAAGCACCGCTTAGACCTGCGGTCTAAGAACCCCTCGCGCGCTACGGTCGGCTGTGATTTCCCGCGTATTCTCGCGGGCATAGCCTTTTGTCGCCGTTGTCGGATAAAAGGACTGTGCCTGCGTTCACCGGCGCGGAGGCTGACGCGGCCGCTTGCCCCAGCCATGGTAGGCGTTTTTCGCTCCTACCGCCATCCCCCAAAGCCTTCCCCTCGAGTGGCGCACCCTCAAGCCTTCCCCTTGAGGGGAAGGTGCCCCCGAAGGGGGCGGATGAGGTGTCGCCGCGCAGCGGCGTAAAGCCCCGGTCCCCGCCGCAGCGGGCTATTTCGCGCCCCGGCGCGAGCCACTTTTGTCTGCGGTGACAAAAGTAGCCAAAAGCACCGCTTAGACCTGCGGTCTAAGAACCCCTCGCGCGCTACGGTCGGCTGTGATTTCCCGCGTATTCTCGCGGGCATAGCCTTTTGTCGCCGTTGTCGGATAAAAGGACTGTGCCTGCGTTCACCGGCGCGGAGGCTGACGCGGCCGCTTGCCCCAGCCATGGTAGGCGTTTTTCGCTCCTACCGCCATCCCCCAAAGCCTTCCCCTCGAGTGGCGCACCCTCAAGCCTTCCCCTTGAGGGGAAGGTGCCCCCGAAGGGGGCGGATGAGGTGTCGCCGCGCAGCGGCGTAAAGCCCCGGTCCCCGCCGCAGCGGGCTATTTCGCGCCCCGGCGCGAGCCACTTTTGTCTGCGGTGACAAAAGTAGCCAAAAGCACCGCTTAGACCTGCGGTCTAAGAACCCCTCGCGCGCTACGGTCGGCTGTGATTTCCCGCGTATTCTCGCGGGCATAGCCTTT